>Ga0209460_1000102_pt1:60000-129636 | contig 129636 bp, 118 predicted proteins | sample EBPBio132013_DNA_FD_185868 | JGI IMG/M metagenome (GOLD analysis project Ga0209460, IMG submission 185868) | Wastewater treatment Type I Accumulibacter community from EBPR Bioreactor in Madison, WI, USA - Reactor 2_5/13/2013_ DNA (SPAdes)... | ecosystem: Engineered > Bioreactor >... | reverse complement strand
GGCGCATATAGATTTTAAATGCCGTGGCGGGATATTGATAATTAATCGCTTAATTCTACCTTCCGCGCAATCTTGTAATTTGGAACACATTAATTCGATGTGTTGATGCATTAGTAATTTATCTTGCGGGCTTACAATTTCGTAAGCCGCTTCAACAAAGCTGCAGAAGTCGGAACGAAGGATATGGTAATATTCTTCCATAGTAAATTGTTGTTGGGTCATGATATTAATCTTTCTGAAAAGTGGAATTTTGAACAAGGGATTTCGCTCGCAGGATAATCCTGCGATTGGGGAGGGCTGAAATTGGAGGAAGGTTAAAAGTTTGAACTAAGCTATTGACCTATGAGGTGTCTTCGGGATCAGTCATGGGGATTGTATTGCGGATACGATTAGCAATCCTCGCCATGACATTTGCTTCAGATTCAGTAGGTTGCAAAGGCACAGATTTGGCTTGTTTGGCGGCCTCAGCATCTTCCATGCGCTCAATATAATGGGCCAATTGAACGATAGCCTTTAAGTCGCCTCCAGCAGCTTTATTGACCAATTGCTCTACAGCGATATCAAGCTTGGTGCGCTTAATGCGTTTGCCACCCTTATTAACCTCAATACGTTCGCTTAAAGCTTTGCGTAAAATAGTAGACATACTTTTCGAGCCACTTGGACGACCTCTGGGATTACCAGACTGCCCGGGCTTGAATTGAGAATGCTTTGGCGGTTTGCCATAGCCAATGTCATATGGAGCATCATCGAGATTTTCTGGCAAGTTAATTGGTTGAGGAGGAGTTTTAGGCATTGGACGCCTCCATCATAATTGAAATTGAATTGAATGTTTGGCCCGAAGCAACATGTATGGCTTCGTCACCCGTATAATTCTGCCAACGCCTAATAATAGTATCGCAATATATCGGATCAAGTTCGATACCATAGCAAATACGACCGACACGCTCTGCCGCCATCAAGGTAGTGCCGCTACCTAAGAAGGGATCGAGGATGATTTCGCCCTTGGTGGTGGTATCAAGGATAGCATCAGCCACCATTTTAACTGGCTTAACTGTCGGGTGTAATTCCGCTAGCCTGCCTTCATCAGATTGTTTAGAAAAAGTATTGGCACATGGATATTCCCAGACATTAGTGCGGTAACGGCCATGCTTGCCTAATTCAACATTGTTACGGTGAGGGGCTTTGCCATTTTTATAGACCGCAATCATTTCATGCTTAGAGCGATAAAGACTGCCCATACCGCCATTGTCTTTCACCCAAACGCAAATATTCTTAAGTTCGCTATAATGCGCGCTACCTGCTTTCAAGAGATGCTCAAGATGGCGCCAGTCCATACAGATGTAATGAAGTGAGCCTTCTTTGCTAAATTCCACCATCAAGGTACAAGCAGCTTTAAGAAAATCAATAAATGCGCCATCAGACATTTCGCCTGATGCCATTTTAAATTCTCGGTGTTTGACTTTACCAGTTCCAGAAACATGGCCATCAATCTTGACGTTATATGGTGGGTCAGTGAATATTGATGATGCCAGTTTATTTTTGCCAACATCATTAAAAAGAGCTACGTATGTTTCAGCTTCCAGTGAATTGCCGCATATCAAACGATGCGGGCCAAGTTGCCATATATCACCCAGTTGGGTGATTGGTGGTATTTGCGGCAGTTTCGGAAGTTCGTCGGCTTTATCAGCTGATTTGCTAATCTCACCTGCTATCATTAAATCAATTTCGCCAACAGAAAAGCCGGTAAGTTCAACGTCAACTTCTAGTTCTAAAACCGATAATTCAAGAAACAATTGGCCAAGTTTTTCATTATCCCAAGATGAAAGCTCAGGTAATTTATTTAGCGCAATCATCATCAAGTTAAGTTCATTCTTTGACAGATGATCAATCTTGACGACCGGTATTTCTGGTAGCCCAAGTTTAATCGTTGCCTCAACGCAGGCATGGCCCGCATAGATAATATTGTCAGCGTCGACTAGAACTGGGATAACCATTCCAAAGGCTTCTATGCTTCTGGCAATCTTCCTGATTTGTAATGGACTATGTTTGCGAGGCGATTTTGGGTTTGGTATTAGAAGTGCGGGATTAATATATTCAACAGCGACCCTAGTGAACATATTGGGTGGTTGATTAGGTATGGTCATAATGATTGGCCTTTCAATTTAGAAAGGCTCTTAAATATAAACAGGGAATCAAGATTTATAGTTCAAAAATGCAAGAATTTTTTGAACTAAAACTAATCAGTATAACTAACATCCAATAAATCGGCCGATGTGATCTTAAATTCAGACACCAAGATTTCTTCCTTTAAGTCCGCGGCGTATTTGATAATTTCCTTGACTAAATTTGGGTTTTCAAAAAACCAGAAATAAGTCGGTATAAGTTTAAGTTCGTTTTGCATCAGGTCAATGACTTTTGCTAAGGCCATAGATAAATGAATGACTGGAACGCTTTTCCTCCAAACCCGCGCTCTTAGATTATCTATATCGCCAATTCCTTCGTAATCAGCCAGCTCGTCAATAAAGGCTTGAATGGTTGGGCGCTGTTTAGATTCTGGATTTTTCGCTTCTTCTAACCACCTTTTTGCTATGAAGGCTGCATTCAACCGGTCTTGCAATGTTTCATCGAACTTCTTTTCAATTTGTTCGAACTGGCTTTCTTTCAAATCAAGAAATATCGGCTTTATTTTTTGATAGGATGAAGCCCAGGTGTCGTCAGTTTTTCTTTTATGATGAAGATATTTAGTAATTAGACCCATCATGCACAGGTCAATTTTATCTGATTTGTATTGCGCAGGGGGATAAGCAATAAGTGAGAATAATGCCGCGGCAATTTCATATGGTTCGGTAACCGCAAAATCAAAAATGATATGGTTGGGATCTAAATCAGTCATACATCTAATTTCAGCCGAATATAATAAAAACGCAATAGGTGCGCACTTAAAGCTGGACTTAGTCATATATCCAAGCATTGGTTGGTAGCACCCGCGACGCGGGCTTTGCTCGGTAGTAGCAATCGGATTGGCCGATTGCAAAACTACAGGTGCAATTATGAGCAGTAAAAAATCTAATTCAAAAGTTAATGTTGAAGCTATCTGCATTGATGAAATCAATCACGATCAGTCCGAAGGGAAATTAAAAACATCATCAGAGACAAAGGCGGATCTTTTAAGTGATTTAGTAAAGTCACCAACTTCAGGAAAACCAACAAAGCAACAAATCATCATCGACCTTCTATCGCGCGAAGGCGGTGCATGCCTTGAAGAAATGATAGAAGCCACAAATTGGCAAAAGCATTCAGTACGCGGAGTAATTTCTGGCAGCCTCAAAAAGAAGCTCGGATTTAAAATTCAATCAAGAATAACTGGCAATGTTCGGTCCTATTTTATTGAAGCCGCAACTAACAATGCGGAGGTTCGATAAATGTCATATCATTACAAAAAAAACCTTGTGGCCTTATTAAGTGAGCTTGAGCACTGCGAAGACAGGAAGCGATTGGTAAAACTGTGGCCAGAATTTTACGAACAGCCGATTCCTAAAGGCCTGAGCACTAAATTATTGCGATTAGCCATAATCTACCGCATCAAAGAGAAATTAAATGGCGGGCTGAACCCCGCCATTCGCAAATATCTATTTCAATTGGCGAAAGCGAATAATAAAGCCGTGCAATTGAAATTGCCGGTTAAGTCTATTTTGAAACCTGGAAGTCACCTAATCCGACAATGGCACGGGGAAACCTATCAAGTTAAAATTGTTGAAAATGGTTATGAATATGATGGAAATGTTTATAAAAGCCTTTCGGAAATAGCAAGAAACATAACGGGTATCCATCTAAATGGACCCAAATTTTTCGGATTGCGAAAACCTGCAAATGTAAAAGAGCCTAAATCCAACCTCATTAAACAAGGGGATTTGGCGACATGAATAAAATCAGATGCGCAATTTATACCCGTAAATCGTCTGAAGAGGGCTTGGATATGGAGTTTAATTCCCTTCACGCTCAACGCGAAGCTTGTGAAGCATATATAACTAGCCAAAAGCACGAAGGTTGGGTTTTACTAAAAGAGAAATATGATGATGGCGGCATATCAGGCGGAACCATGAACCGTAGCGGATTGAAGGCACTGCTTGATGATATTGAAGCGGGGAAGGTCGATATAGTCGTGGTCTATAGAGTTGATAGATTAACTCGCTCCCTTGCCGACTTTGCTCGCATGGTTGAGATATTTGATGAAAGGAAAGTATCATTTGTATCTGTTACCCAGCAGTTTAATACTACTTCTTCCATGGGTAGGTTAACGCTGAATGTTCTATTATCCTTCGCCCAGTTTGAGCGCGAAGTAACAGGCGAGCGCATACGCGATAAATTCCTTGCTTCGGCCCAAAAGGGTATTTGGATGGGCGGGTTCCTGCCGCTTGGTTACAATGTCAAAGATAGGAAGCTATTTATAAACGAAAATAATGCAGAAATCGTGCGGCATATATTCAGTCGCTATCTTGAACTTAAAAGTGTTCGTTTGCTTGCAGATGAAGTTGCTGCCGAAAACCTTCGGTCCAAGCTCATCGATGCAATTGTAAATGATGAATTGCGCCCACCAAAGGCGACACTATCAAGGGCCGGCATATATAAACTCATAGACAACCCAATCTATATTGGCAAAACCAAACATAAAGGCAAGATATACGAAGGGCAACACGAAGGGATAATCGATATAAAAACTTGGGAAGAAGTTCAGGCGCTTCTGAAAAACCCAAACTTGCGCCAACCCCAGACCCCAAGGAAAACGACTTTGTCGCCGCTCCTTGGAAAACTGATAGATGCGGAGAATGATGATTTAGTGGCAACCTTTACCAAACGCCGCAATGAATATCATCGATATTACATATCAAGACGCGCTAAATGTAATGCCGACAGAAGCGGATGGCGCCTACCTGCATTAAGAGTTGAAGAAATAGTTTCAACCCAGCTAAAAGCTTTCCTATCAAATCCATCTTTTTTATCTGCGGCACTCACCGCAACAACTGGCGACATTTATGTGCTTAATCAAGTTATTGCCAAAGCCAATGAGTTTCTCTCGAAATCAGAAACTGAAATCTTCCAATCTATTTTAAAACAAGCCCAATTCAGAAATAATGACATTCTATTTCGAATAAATCTAAAGCCAATATTTCCAAATGACATCAATTCGGAAATGGCTGAAATCATCTATGAGTATACAGTGCCCCTCAAAATGCAAAGAAAGACAATCGGTATGACCCTAGTTGTCCCAACCGAAAAAGAACAAGCTAAAGAAGTCGACGCCAACAAACTTCTCGCCATTGCAAGGGCCCATCTATGGTGGGATGATTGGTTAAATGGCCGCGCCCAGAGCATGAAAGAAATCGCTGCACGAGATGGTTTTCACCCCTGTTATGTTGGCGATGTAATGCACTTGGCGTTTGTTGAGCCGAGGGAGGTGGAGAGGATGGTTGGCTAGCCAGCCAGGCAATTAGTGATGAGTTTTAAATGTAAATGATCCATACTTGCAAAATAATAGATAGCGATATTCAACCTATGAGGCCAATCGGAACAACGAAAAGGCGAAAGCAATAGAAATATAGTCTAAAGTGCTTAACTCCATAGACAATATCTGAAGTTTGAATATCAATTGTTTGCAAGTTACGAATTAGTTTCGGTTTGTCCGAATATTAGTTGGAAACCTTTCGAAAATGCTTAATCATAGGAAACGAGTAAAATGGCTATTTGGAACGGCAACCCGCAAACAGTTGGAATATTGGATCTAGCGGCTAAGTGGAAAAGAGACTGTTTACTTGGAGACGGAAGCATAATTGGCAATGAAAATCTCTGGACTTTAGAGAATTTGACTTCTCTCCAATCTGCCTTTTTTAACAATCCTCAGAAAGGACCAAGGACCTTCATTGAGAAGCTCAGTGATCAAGTCGACGCAAAAGGTGATTTGGTTCAAAGACTCTGCTCTGAAGTCCTTTTGATTCTCTATCTTTTCCCAGCCGAGTCATCGATTGGACCTGCTAAAAAGGCTGAAAAAATTGACTTGATATTCCAAAAAACCGGCGTCTCAAGAAGCGTCGTAAATGCGCTGAGCATTGAAGTCTTGAAGGGAATAGGAAGTTCAGGCACGGCTTTTAATACAAAAATGCCCAATGAATTTGGGTATCTTATTGATATATCAGTAGAACTAAAAAGAATGTCGAAGGCCGAAATAGAGGATAAGCTTTCAGATCCATGGAAGTTTGGCGCTTGGCTTGATTTGCAAAATGGTAGCGGCGTAAGAGCGTTTAGGCACATTTGCATGTATTTGCTTTTCCCGGCGTATTTCGAACGAATTGCAAGCATAAGACATAAGCGAGAAATTTTGGCCGCATTTTCCGATAAAATTTCTGACCCTGATATATTGAAAGATAAAAGCCAATTAGGCGTTGACAAAGCAGTTTTCGAAATCAGGAAAAAATTGGAAGTTCAATTTGGTACAAATGAAATAGATTTCTACAAAGGAGAAATTGAAAATCTTTGGCGCAATACAAAACAGCCAATCGAAAGTGCTAAACCGTTAGCCAAAGAGCGTGATACCAACAGAAGGTTTTGGCTTGAGAAAACCAAAGTAAAAGGGCGCCAAGACCGCGAGAATGGGGAACACGCTTTGGGAAATTCCTTATGGTCTCCCCACAAATCTTCAGATGGAAAAGATATATACAAATCAATGCGAGAAGTTAAAGAAGGGGACCTGGTATTTCATCTTATTGACAATGCCGGCGTTTCTGGGATTTCGGTTGCGACAAGCAAAGTCATAAAGGATCTCAAAGGGCTTGATGGTACCGAATGGGAAGGGCAAAAATGCATCGAAGTCAAACTTGAAGAATATATAACTTTAGATCCATTCTTAGATAAACAGTGGTTCTTTAATGCCAGCCCTTACGATAAGTTACTATCTAATTGCCTCGGAAAATACAAAAATCTATTTTTCACAAAAGACTTGGAATTCAGACAGGGCGCTTACCTAACTGAGCTTCCACCAGAAATAGTTTCAATCTTTGCGCAGACCTATCTTGAACACAGTGGCAAATCCCTTCCCCATCTCAAAGGTTTTTCGCCACGAATTAAAGGATTTAAAGATGTGCGTGAGTATTCAAGCAGCCAACTTGCTAGTGAATTATTTCTTGAAGAAGAAGAGATAGACAGAATCCTTACGATATTAGCTGCGAAGCGCAATATCATTATCCAAGGCCCTCCAGGAGTTGGCAAGTCGTTTGCCGCCAAACGACTAGCATATGCTCACATTGGTCGTAAAAATGATGAATTCATAGAATTTGTCCAATTTCACCAATCGTATTCGTATGAAGATTTTGTAGAAGGTTACAAACCATATGAAAACGGCTTCAAGTTAAAGGAAGGAAAATTTGTTGCCTTCTGTCGAATGGCGCTAGAAAACCCGGACGAAACTTTCGTTTTTATCATAGATGAAATCAATCGCGGCAATTTAAGTAAAATCCTTGGCGAATTGATGCTGCTAATTGAATCCGATAAACGTGATTCAAAATGGGCCCTGAAATTGGCCTCCGGTGATGTGCCGTTTTATGTGCCAGAAAATGTTTATATAATTGGCCTGATGAATACTGCTGATAGATCGCTTTCTGTTGTTGATTATGCCCTGAGGCGTCGCTTCTCTTTTCTTGATTTTAATTCTAAAATTCAGTCTTTAAAGTTTAAGGAACACCTTGAGAATTATGGTGTTTCTTCGGCTAAAATTGACTTTATCATTTCCAAAATGTCGGCCCTTAACAATGAAATCATTGGCGATAGGATTAACCTAGGCAGGGGATTTGAAATAGGACACAGCTATTTCTGTGATGGTCCATTTGATACCGAAACCGAAGATGAATGGTGGACTAGAATCGCATCAACCGAAATACTGCCGTTACTAAGAGAATATTGGTTCGATAACGAGGGCAAGATTGATTTATGGGATGCGGAGCTATTAGGTTAGTATGACAGCTGCTCGTCAAATCCCAATCGAAAATATATATTACATGTTTTGTTATGCATGGAATAAATTTGATGCCGCTAGCCAAGTCCCAATTGGAAATACAAATAGCCCTGACTTATTAAATCTACTTGCCAAGGTACTTTTAAATGGTACCAAAATCGCTATCACACGCGGCCTTGAAAGAGATTATACGGAATTTTGTGAGGATTTGGAAACTGTTCGCGGCAAAATAAATTTGTCTGACAGCATACGTCTTAAATCCAATAATATCCGAAAGTTAAACTGTGAGTTTGATGAATTCACATATAACACCACAGCTAATCAGATTCTAAAATCTACCCTTCTAAAACTCCTTTTAAGCGACAAAGTGGAACCTCAAATTCAAACTGAAATAAAACCAACGATATTTAGGCTCCCGCAAATAGAAACAATTAGGATCCAAAACCGGCATTTTGTTCAAGTAAAAATTCATCGAAATAATTCTCATTATTCTCTATTGATGAATATTTGCGAGCTAATTCATAACCACTTGCTTCCGGACGAAGTTAATCATGGCAAAAAATTCAATTCGGTTTTTGAAGACGAAAAATTCATGGCCCGTGTTTTTGAAGACTTTGTGCGAAATTTTTATAAGGTTGAACAACAAAAATACAAAGTTGAACCACTAACCCTGAAATGGGATGCGACACCGATAAATATTTCAAATATTGCGCAACTTCCTAACATGCGGACTGATATCTATCTAAAATCAGAAAATGGAGCGATAATTATAGACACAAAATTCTATAGAAACGCCATTCAAACGTTTTATGAAACCGATACTTTCAATTCCAACAATTTATATCAATTATTCACTTACCTTGAACATTACAGCTCAACTACAGGCTACAACCATGCTGTAAATGGGATATTGCTTTACCCGACAGTGAATTTTGAATTAAATGAAATGTTCTTGATAAAAGGAAAAAGCATTTCAATACATACAATAAACCTCCAACAGCATTGGGAGAGTATTAAATTAAGGCTACTGGAAATTATCAATAAGTAAAGATGCAAATGTTTCACCCAAACAACGTAAATCAACCTTGATTTCTTGAAGCAAGTAAATACAACTAGAGACAAAGTTGAAAAACGAACCGGGCATATAATTTGATAAATCAAAATCCAAAGCAAAAAATGAATGAGATAGATATTTCGACGATTTCATGGTCGCAGCTCGACAAACTTAAATTGGAGTTAGAGGCCCTTCGCCCCGAAGACGTTTTCCTGAAAACCATTTTAGAAGGAGCCATGCGTGTTGCATGCGACAAAGAAAATCCTATCCGCGGCAACCTTCTCGCGAGCGCCTTAAGGGAGTTAGTCGGGCATGTCTTACACGAACTCGCTCCTGATACTGAAGTTCGCAAATGTGCATGGTTCGTCCAGGCAAAGGATTCGGCAACGATTACAAGACGCCAACGAGCTGAATACATTATCCGTGCTGGACTACCAAACGACTTCGTCGACGAAGAATTGAAAATTAATTTAAGCGATGAGGCCAAGCCGCTAATTAAGGCGGTGGAAGACTTGAACAGGTCAACTCATGTACGTGAAGAAACTATTGTATTCAAAGGTCAAGACGTCCGCTTTATGTTTAATAGGATTCTTCATGGACTTTTAAATCTACTAAAAATCGCCCAAAATAGTCGTGCTCAGCTTAAAGAAACTATCGCTGACGTTATACACCATGCGATCTTTGAAAATCTGATATCTGATGCAATTCAGGAACTGGATGAGATTTCTACGCATACGATAATTGACGGGCATTACATAGATGCTATCGTGGTCCGAACTCTAAATGCAACCGAAATTCAATACGTAGTCGCCGGTGAGGTTGAGGTCGAACTCCAATATGGTTCAAACTCTGACGTTCGGAATGACAACGGGTTTCGCAAAGACGACTCCTATCCATACACTGCTGTGGTTAATTCAAATCCAGCTAAACCAATGGAAATACGACCGAATGAAGTCACACTCCAAGTTGATAATAGTAGCTTTTACGAATGAAAAATAAAATGAAGCCAAGTCACAAAGAAGAAACCACCGCATTAATGAAAGTTGGCGGGCATGTAACAGCATTGATAATTGCAATCGAGGAGTATCAGCCTCGACAGTCAGGAAAAATACCAAAGGTCGATTTTGCCAAAGCTGACGCTGAGGCTTTTTCAAATGTTCTTGACAAAATGTATCCGGATTCCGAAATACATCGGATTTTGCTAATCGATAGCTTAGCCACTAGCATGAGCGTGCAGAGTGGCTTCAAGGAAGCGATCTTTTCAACAGGACCCGAAGATCTCTTGATAATCTATTATGCTGGACACGGCTTCCATAACGGGCTCTCTAACTTGATAACCGTTTGGGACAGCAATGGTCATGATCTATCGGGAACCAGCCTTAATCTGCGAGATTCTGTTTTCGATCCAGTAGCAAAAAGCGATTGTCAGAGGCTATTAATATTCATAGACTCGTGCGCCGAACATCTTGAAGATCAATTCAAAGGCCGCAGTATAATCTCAGAACTGAATGACGCAGAATTCAAAGAGTTTATTAATATAGACCAGTATGTGGGCATATTCCTGTCGTGCTCACCAGGGCAAAAGTCATATAGCCATGCAGGCATTAGCCATGGAGTATGGTCTTATCATTTAGTGCAAGCTCTGAGTGGAAATGCGCCAGACGCAATTGATTCACATTCAGTAATCACAGACACTTCTCTTAGAGATTATCTCAGTACTTCTGTCCGGCGCTATATAACCAAGAATATGTCGGTTTCAACAATTCAGAATCCGATAGTGCATTCATCAGCGTCGAACCGCTTTTTTATATGTAAGGTAAATAACGCGGAAGCGGAAATTACTCCTGAAAATGATTTCACAAATTTGTCATTCAAGCCAGAGGCAATATTTTTTAGCCACGTTGAAACACGCGCCTACAGCAAACTTCCTGGCTTTTCAAAATCAAAAGGGCATTTTGTGCCAGATTCAGTAAACAAAAAGAGCACAGAATTTGCACGCGAACTAATCAGGGAAGAGGTCGCAGATGAGATAGAATCCTATTACCAAGATGCGAAGCGCTTCTTCAAACTTCGCCGTGACGATTTCGGAACTGGTGACTATTCATTGGATACAGATTTTTTTCGTTACTGGGTTGACGTCAGGCAAACACCAGATGACCCTGGTGAAATTCAGATAATACGATGTTTATCTGTTCGTGATGGTGCAGAAGAAGACCTTAATAAAATCGATGAGATATTCGACGCGATTTTTGATCGTGTAGTTTGCCGCATTTACGGGCGCGGACCAGATTTTGACATAGTTGTACGACGACTTGAAGAAGTGGAAAAAAAATATGGAGGCAGATTGGATGAATCTGAGAGGAAACAGCTTGTTACATACTATTTTCAAAATGAAGTGCGTTTGGTGTTTGATCTTGCCGATAGAAGGGTAAGCATTTGCGCAAGACAGAAATCAAGTTTTTTAGAGATGTTGAAGTTAGCAAAAACGATAGCACTTGGAGACCCGCAGGAGCCGATTAAGTATCTGTCAAAAGACTCGCAGCGTGTTTGAGGTAGGGTACGGACTTATGATACACAATTAAAGAAGTAGATAATGATCGACATAATATGCAAGCCACAAGTGTTTGTTTTAGATTGTTGCAACAATTGACGGAACTTTTTACCTTTCAGTATCCTTAGACTATGATCAGGAAAACGGTTATTTACTTCTGTTGTAGTTACCCGCAGGTACTTTATCGCCTTCAAAAAACTTCAATAACTGGTCCTCATTCGGGTCAAGCCGATCTTTAAACTCGGCTTTCTTAACGATTTTCCGCTCCTTCCCCTCAATGCAAAACACTGACGAATATATTCTACATCCGCCAAACCCGCTTCCAGCGTCACTCCCTCCGTAAATGTTTTTCTCACCCGCAAATATCCACACTGGACATAGTTCTTCATTCTCCAGAATATCCAAAAAGGCATCTTTGTCTATAACTGCTGCATTAGGTCCTTCATTTAGAACTGAAGGATCTTTGAAAATGACTTCACCGCGTGAATTAACATAGTTCAATTCTTTGCCATTGGAGAGTCGCAGCCCCATAACATCTGCAAGCCAGGGCGCTGGGAGATTAAGAGCCACAGTTTTATCTATTGAATGATCATACCCCCCACGCTCACAGATATATTCTGCAGTTGTAGCTCTATGTGGGACGGTCACTTTCGATCTCAGCTCGGGATCACGCCAATCCTCAAGGTCATCTAACGACGGATGCCAAGGATATTCGCCGAGAAAAATTTCGCCGTGCAGTTCAAATTGTCTAAATGTGTCAGGATTAGTCAATGACTTATCCTTGATGTCAAAAATAAATTGATTAAGGTCTTGCTTTTTAACTATAACGCATCTGAGGCGATACCAAATATCCTGCTGAATGGTTTCTCGGTTGTTAAAGACGCCGCGCTGCTTCCAGTTTCCGAAAGTGTCCAAAGCCAACCATTTTCGACCTGATTTTGGCTCATTAAGTTCAATCATCGCTTCACCGTTTACGATGCTTGAATCATCTTCAAGCCACTGAAGCCTTTCCAACGGGTCACGTTTTTTTAAATATGGATTGAACGGTGTCCACCAACAGTTTTTAGGTTGCTCCCAGCCTTCGTGCTGAGTCCTAAGAACCAATAGCGATGGGTCAATTTCACGCAATCCCAATTTTCTTGCGTCTGCTAACCCTCTGAATTCACCATTGTCAAATTTTTTGTAACCACCTAGAAACGCCAGATTATCGGACATGCGTCCAGCAAGTTCATGAAGCGCTATCCATTGATATTTCTTTCCAATACGCTCCAGTCTGTGGTCATTTCTGTCAGAAGAGGTAGAACTGTCGAATTCATAGAATCGGCCATGTTCCCAACCCAGTTCATGAGCCCTTTTGCATATCCAGCGCCTGCACCACCTTGTGTCAAATCGAGCTTCCGAGTCATATAAACTATTTTCAAAAAAATTGACTTCCAAGTAGTTTTTGGCTCGAACTCTGTAATCTTCCCAAAGGTCGCTTGATAGGGTTTGTTTAAATTTTTGATTTGCTTCTTTTAACTCAGGGGGTTCACGATAGCGTATTTTTTCTTTTTCATTTATTTTTTTTATTACTTCAAAAAGTTCGTTAAACGCCACAACTTGTGCTTCAGCAGAATATTCTTCAAAATCTGACATCCAACTTTCAAACACGTCCCGATATGTAGGAAATTTTGTAGAGCCATTCGATGCGGGGCTCCAGTCGTCTAGCCTTGAATCAATGACGTATCTCGCAAAATCACCATCGTTGATTGTCGAACTTACGATTTGATCATAGGTTCGTTTTCCAGTTTCAACTTCAACTTCGAACTTCTCGATTTCGTCATCAGGGACAAATTCCAGCGGCCAATGGCTTTTATACGGAGGATCAATAGACACCCCCGCAATTTTTGCAGGGAGAAAGCCTTTCAACTCCGCAAATTTCAGAAGACCATATGCGTTATCCCTTATTAAGGCATTAATTGGCGCTGGGCACTTGCCAAGCGTTGAGTCAAACACGCTTTGTGCCAAGGTATTTAGCCCGTCAGTTGTCAGCCCTTGCAACGCACCTCCATATGCGGCGGCAAGGACTCGCTCAATAATATATTGGTCGTTTACATTTGCGAACTTGGCAACGATTTCTGCGGCAAGATATAAACGTGGAGCAAAGATTGTTGCCAATGCTTTAGTGGCCTTGTCTCTTATCGGACGATTGGTTACGCATAGGAGCCAAGCCAATGTAGTGGCGGTAAGTCTTGCCCGGTCCTCATCAATTTCGAAGAAGCCGTTTTCAGATGCCCATGATATCAGGGTGTCAATTGCTGTCGGAGCAAAATAATCTGAGACAATTGGAATCGACCATTTTTCATCACGTGTTGGCATAGACATCGGCCATAACTGCTCGTGAAGGAAATCTGCATTAAACTTGTTCCTTGGCTCGGTTGCTATTGAAAGGATAATACTTAGCGATTCTTCTGGCAAATATTGATTTAACAATTCGAAGGTGCGATCTGAGAAGTACTCGTGGTTTCGCCAAAGTAAACTTTCTTTGAATGCTTGAATGACATTATAGCTGACCTCACCCAAATCCAATATTTCTAAGTCAAATTTTTCGGGAAGTAGCACCGCCAATGCCTCGATTATTCCAGAAAAGCGATAACTTTCGTCTCCAAAAAGCAATTCGTGGAGGTTTTCTCCCCGCACAAAAGCGTTTATCGGGCAAGCCGGGTCGAGATGTTCAGCTATTAGCCTCTCTGCAAGGTTATAATCACTAAGCCTCTCGAAGGTGAATCGGACCATTTGACAGTCACTTCCATCCGCCTGTCGAACGTATTCGGTCGTCAGCACTCCTTCGTGTTCAAGTTGGGACAATAGACTACGATCAGAATCCCCATTTGACGGATAGATATCTTCAAAGACGACAAGTGCGTCTGGAACTGTGGCGTAGTTATTCCCCGAAGCTAACAATAATTTGGAGAAATTCTCCAGGGCTCGTTTAGAAATTTGCTGGAATGGGTCAAGTTTCATACGCCTTGTAAGCGCATTAGTGATAGCTGTGTGATAAAAATCAAAAACTTTCGTAACGCCTTGTAGCCCCTTAGGCAGTTCGGATTTCCCTTCGCGTTCAAGAGAATCGCAGCAAGTTTTCAAGAACAATGGATTATTGAACTCATTGACGGTATTCGGAGCACCGACACGCGCAATTCCTCTTGCCTGAAGATAATATTTGGCGGCCGCGCCGCCATCTTCGCCGAATCCAGGATGCGTTAGATGCGGTATATTGTCGTACAATTCTTGCGGAATAATATATGAAATGAATGTTGAACGACAAGAGAGTCCAATACAAATATAGGGGAATTTATTTGCCTCAGAAATGAATGCTGCTAGCCTATGTGGCCAGATATCGATCCCATGCCTCTCGTTAAGGGCATCAATACAAAGCATGAGGCGAATTCCTGCGGTTTCCCCGGCTGCGTTCAAGGCACCGAGGAAATCTTGTATTCGTGTTGTCGGAGGAAGCCCGACTTCTTGTATTACCTGAGACCAGGGTGTATTGCTTTCATTAAAGCTCCCCCCCGAAATAAATATCGCGGGTCTTCCATGCTCTAACTGAAAATCGACTATGTCGGCAAGTAGATGCGATTTCCCTACACCTGCAGGACCTTCTAATAGCAATGTTTTCTCATTTGCAAGTCGCCAGGTATTCGACGAAAGCTCATTTCGTATGTCGTCAATGAGTTCAATAAGACTTCTTATGTCATGTTGTGCCCAGCGCTTTTGCTCGACTTTCTACCCGTCTTGGTCTCTTGAGGGAAGATTGTATGTCCACGCAGCTGCATCTCGGCACTCGTTATGGCAATGGTTTAACGCAATCTCCCAATCTCCTAAAGGCAATTTTATCGGCGAAACCAAATGAACGTCGCGAAATTTTGTAACCACATCAGATAAGCTCATTTTCACTCGTGCTGCGTGAGGAACATTGCCGCCGTCTATTGCGGCTCGTTCAATTGATCCTGGAACACTTTGCTTAGCAAGAAGAAGAAGTTTCCATCGGTCCAATCGGTCTTGAAGAACTGGATCGCGTACAAACGACAAAAAACTTTGCTTTATGGGCAATTCGACATTGTGTTCGGGGGTATACCTAGAACCTAAAGACGCTTTTGATTTTTCGAATTGACCTTTAAACCAATCTTGTGAGAACGATGCTTGATCGAACCAATAAATTAATTTTCCAACATAGGTCGGCTTATCATTTGAAAGTTGTGACGTAAATGTGTTGCTGTCCCAAAGCGTGCATGTGAGACTTCTTCCGCCCCCTTTTGCTTTAGCTTCCCAATACGATTTCCACGCTTTCCATTTGTTTCGTGCGCTCTGCTGGTTACTTTTGCGGCCATCAGGTAGGTCAAAAGGCAGACAAACAATATATTCTGTTAGATTTGGGTGCTTCTTGAGTGCGGCAGAAATTGAATCATCAAGTTGAGTTTTAAGATTCTCGTCCCAGCTGAACAAATATTTTGCCTGCCACCCGCGTTCATTTCCGCTGATATCAGCAGAATAACACTCTACGCCAGCATCGCCTCCTTGCCCTTTTCGAACAAACGAATGACATTTAGAAAGGGCATCTAGAGAAGCTAGTTGCGCAACCAGTTCTTCAAACCCTGCGTGTCGATTCCCGTTATGTGGTCGAATTAAGTGGAAATTAATGTCAGGAAGGCTCATTCCGTTTATACTCCAAAAGTAACTTATCAAGCCAGTTTGTAATTACCATGAATTGTTTTTAAGCCAAGCACGTATGCCTGCAAGAACACTCATCAGTTTGTGTCATATAATGAGGAGCTGCAAACATGCTTCATGCTCCTGCTATACAAAGGGTACCAAACCGCCCATCGGTTTCTCTTAAGTAGTGGTGTCCAAACGCGGATGGCTGGTCACTCGGACAATGCGTGGTGTAACAGAGCAAGCGCAAAATTTAAAAGCAGTCTTCAGTCGCTTTAAAGGTTATTTCTCTTTGAATTTTTGATACTCGCTTAGCGGAGGGAAGTCTAAGTTACCTCGATGTTTAAATTCGGATGTTTAGCCAACGAAAAGGTGGGTGAATAATGCCTCTGAAAATTGGGCGGTAGTTGGGTCTCTGATTTCCTATGAATTGAGTCTCACGCTATAATTCTGCAAAATTTGCTAATAAAACCGCCTAGTTTCCGAGGGTTACAAGGTGTATTAAATTCACAAAAAACCTAATAAAAACAAGGACTTAACATGGTGGAGCCTAGGGGAGTCGAACCCCTGACCTATTGCATGCCATGCAATCGCTCTACCAACTGAGCTAAGGCCCCAATAATTAGTTTCGTATAAGGCGCGGTTTTTTGCTTATCAAGACTTAATCGCCGCAACATTGATATAATTTACATAAAAAAGGCGACCCTATTATGGCCGCCAATTTTAATTATTTATGCAAGACCAGGGTCATCTTCGTCGATATCAAGCTCTGCAAGTTCTTCTTCGAATAATTCGTCATCGCCTTCAAGGAATGGAACTTCTTCTTCGATTACTGCTGCTTCATCGTCTTCAAGTTCTTGCTCGCTGAAGCCTTCAGGGATTGGGTCGCCAGAAGAGCCAGGGATATCACCATCATCATCGCCATCATCGCCCATGATTAATTCAGGTTCGTCGATGTTTTCAATGTCGATTTCTTTAGTTACTTCTTCTGCGTCAATTTCTTCTTCTTCAGCATCCGGATCAACAGCTTTCACTTTGATTGCCTGATCATCATCTTCATCTTCGTTTGGTGTTTCATCCAAATCCAAAGAAGACATTTGCTGTGCTTGGCGATTTGCCAAGATTTCTTCATCAAACGGGTCAAATGAATTACCACATTTTGGGCATTTTGCAGGGCGTTTGCCCAAATCGTAAAATTTAGCTGCACAAGATGGGCAGATTTGTTTTTCACCTAAGTCTATTTTCGGCAAGGTGTAACTCCTTAATTGCGGCAAATCGCTTGCCACCTTGTGCGCAATCTGTCAAAGGCGATAATGTATATTTGCTGTAATTTTTTATTGGATTGTTATGATTATCGCAATTGATGGCCCGCTGGCTTCGGGTAAAGGGACTTTGGCGCGGGCTTTGGCGGCGCATTTTGGATTTCCGCATTTGGATACGGGGTCGATTTATCGGGCGACGGCATTGGCTTTGATAAAAAAGGGCATTGATCCAAATAATAAAGAAGAAGCCATAAAAGCGGCGCAAAATCTTGATATGTTTAATATTATTGATAGCGAACTTAGAACTGCGCAAGTTGGGGCAGGGGCATCAGTGGTTGCGGCAATTCCCGAAGTTCGCAAGGCGCTTTTTGATTTTCAGCGTAATTTTGCAGCAAATCCAAAAGGTGCGGTGCTTGATGGGCGCGATATTGGAACCGTGATTTGCCCTGATGCTGATTTCAAATTCTTTGTAACCGCCCGCCCAGAAGTTCGCGCTATGCGCCGCTTAAAAGAATTGCACAGTGCTGGTGATAATATCACGCTTGAAGAACTAACCGCACAAATCATCGAACGCGATTACCGCGATGCCAATCGTGCCGACGCTCCACTAAAACCCACCGAAACCTCAATAATGCTTGATACATCGGATTTGGGAATTGACGAGGTTATAAAAAAGGCGACTGGGATTATTGAAAGCAATGGGTGATACAAACATTAAAGTTCAGGATATATTTAGAGCAAGTCTCATTGGTGGTGCAGCAGCTTCTTCAATTTTAGTATTATTCTTTATCGTATTTAGTTTTCTTCTTTTCCCACTAGGTATAGCGGAAATTGGAAGATCACTATTAATATTATTAATAGGCACTTTCGCTGGCCTAATTACATTCTCACCCATATTTTTTATTGTAGGCGCTATTTTAAAAAAATTTTATAGAGAAAAATATTTTAATAAACTAATTATTGTATCGAATATTTCATGCATTTATCTTTTGATATTTTTCATGAATGTTTTAAAAAATACGCATAATAATAATGTACATGAAATGTATTCAGAACCAATAGCAAAAGCATTTTATATTTTTTTTGTTACATTTAGTGCAATTTTAGGTTCAATAATATTCTTGAGGAAACTAGAAAAAAATCTGCTCAAAATTAAAAATTAGTGTCGTTTGTAATGCTTTTTGGGAATTTGCTTCAATAAATTGAACTTGTTTAAATCACAAATCATAATCAAAAATATAAAAATGTTTGCCATCTTTGATTTCAATAATCATTGAACCAGATATTGATGCAAGTTCATCTGTTCCACTATTTGGAATAATGTTAATAGATTGACTTTGTGCACCATTATTCATGTTTGATGAGTGTTGAAGATAAAAACTACCTTTTTTGCCTTCAAGCGTTCCTTCAAATTTCTCAATCGCAACATAACCGCCAGAGCCAGTTTCTTTATTCAAAATTCCCATCATTGAAACAATTGAACTACCCGATAATTCGCCATGAAAAGTTTTATTAAAAATCATTTTCATTAAGCCAAGTGGCTGCTCAATATCTGAAATTTCATATGGGGTGGCCTTTAATTCAAATTCGCCTTTGATAGTTTTTGTCATAATTATTCCTATTGCTACAAAAGATGTTACAAAATGCCGAAAAGCCTTGCAAATGTTTTTCTTTTCTGTAAACACCACCCCACTGAAAAGGCTGTGGGTCATGCCGCAAGGTAAATTCCAAACCCATAGTAATTTTCTAACCTTGAAATTTGCAATGTAATTAATTTGAATTTTAACCGACAAAAGTATGTGCTTTTGGCGGCTATTTTTGTTTGTTTTCTTCTTGTTTGAAGAGCGCCGCGATGAGACCCGAAAAGTTGCAGACTTTTCGGATAAGTCGAAGAGCTAAAATTTGCTACGGCAAATTTTCAAATAAAAATTCAAAAAATTTGCTTCGCAATTTTTTGGGAATTTTGGAGTAATTTATGTCTAGTTTAAATCCTACGCGCGATGAATTCGCTGCTATGTTTGACGCTTCTTTTGGCGATGCCAATATGGGCGAAGGTAAAGTAGTTGCCGCAACTATTTTGAGCCTTGAAAATGATTTTGCCGTTCTTGATGTCGGCTTGAAAACTGAAGGTCGCGTTCCTTTGCGTGAATTCGGTAATGAAGCAAAAGCTTTGGCTGTTGGTCAAACTGTTGAAGTTTACCTTGACCGTATCGAAAATGCATTGGGTGAAGCAGTTGTTTCACGCGAAAAAGCACGCCGTGAAGAAGCTTGGACCCGCCTTGAAGAGCAATTTGCAAAAGGTGAGCAAGTTCAAGGTTCTGTTGTTGGTCGCGTTAAAGGCGGCTTTAACGTTGATCTTGGTGGCGCGAATGCGTTCTTGCCTGGTTCACAAGTTGACGTTCGTCCAATCCGTGACGTTGGTCCAATGATGAATGTTGATCAACCTTTCGTAATTTTGAAAATGGACCGTCAACGTGGCAATATCGTTGTTTCACGTCGTTCTATCCTTGAAAACGAACGTAATGACCAACGTGGTGAAGTTGTTGCGGGTCTTGCTGAAGGCGAAATCAAAGAAGGTACAGTTAAAAATATCACTGATTACGGCGCGTTCGTTGATCTTGGTGGTGTTGACGGCCTATTGCACGTTACCGACATCTCTTGGAAACGTATTTCACACCCAGCACAAGTATTGAATGTTGGTGATGTGGTTAAAGTTCAAATCGTTAAAATCAACCCAGATACACACCGTATTTCTTTGGGCATGAAACAATTGAATTCTGATCCTTGGGAACTTGCACAAGACAAATATGCAATCGGCACTAAATTGTCTGGCAAAATCACAAATATCACTGATTATGGTGCATTCGTTGAACTTGAAGATGGCGTTGAAGGTTTGGTTCACGTTTCTGAAATGTCTTGGACTAAGAAAAACGTTCATCCTTCTAAAATCGTTACTCAAGACCAAGAAGTTGACGTTATCGTTATCGACGTTGATGGCGACAAACGCCGTATTTCTTTGGGCATGAAACAAGCACAATCAAACCCTTGGGAAGCTTTTGCAGCTGCAAGCCCTGTTGGTTCTGTTATTACTGGCGAAATCAAAAACATCACTGAATTTGGTTTGTTCGTTGGCGTTGCTGATGATTTGGACGGCATGGTTCACATGTCTGATATTGATTGGGCACTTCAAGGCGAAGAAGCAATCAAAAAATTCAAAAAAGGTGATGAAGTTTCTGCTAAAGTACTTGACGTTGATGTTGAAAAAGAACGTATTTCTTTGGGCATCAAACAAGTCGGCTCAGATCCACTTGCTTCTTCTGAAGGCGTGAAAAAAGGTCAGACTGTTACTTGTACTGTTGTTGAAATTGCAACTGGCGGTATCGAAGTTTCATTCGGTGCAGACAATGTAATGCGTGCATTCATCCGTAAATCTGATTTATCACGTGACCGCGCTGAACAACGCCCAGAGCGTTTTGCAGTTGGTGATCGTGTTGATGCGGTTGTAACTGCAGTTGATAAAGCAACTCGCAAAGTTTCATTATCTATCAAAGCACTTGAAGTTGCAGAAGAAAAAGACGCAATCGCACAATTTGGTTCGACTGATTCTGGCGCTTCTTTGGGCGATATCTTGGGCGCTGCGCTTAAGAAAAAAGAAACAGAACAATAATTAACTGCATTTTTTACAGTTAAATAAACGAGCCAGACTTTTGAGTTTGGCTCGTTTTTTTTTTGTTATTACAAATTTCATACCTAATCCGACAAAAAGCCCTTGCAAATAAAGAATTTTTCGACTTAAGTTTTTTGTAATGTTATTTTTTAATTATTAGCTTTGGCTAACAATATTAGACTAATTTGTTAGTTTAAGTATTTGCAGTTTTATGCGATACTCTCAAAGGTAGGTATTTGGTTTGTTTTCAAACCTTAAGGGGGATTTGAATTTGTTGCGTTCTGAATTAGTTGCGAAATTAGCGCAAGATAACCCGCACCTTTTCCATGGCGATGTGGAGCGTGTGGTTGACACGATTTTTGAAGAAATTTCACTTGCACTTGAACGTGGCGATAGGGTGGAACTTCGTGGCTTTGGTGCTTTTTCTGCGCGCTCACGCGGGTCGCGCACTGGGCGTAATCCACGCACTGGTGAAACTGTTAAAGTGGAAAGCAAGCGCGCACCATTTTTTAAAGCCGGCAAGGAATTGCGCGAACGTCTTAATGATGGCGTAGATCCAGGCGAATAGTTTTAGCGATTTTGTTGTAACAATAATGGCCACGGTTTAACTGTGGCTTTTATTGTCTCTGGGTTACTATTAAGTATTTGAATAATTAGACTTTTTGTTCTTTATACTTGAATTTATATAAAATAAATGTCAAAATAAATAAAATGGAGGCAATAATTAATGAGTATTTCAAAAGAATTTAAAGACTTTATCGCGCAGGGCAATGTTGTTGATTTGGCTGTTGGTGTTGTTATCGGCGGCGCATTTGGCAAAATTGTTGATAGTTTTGTAAAAGATTTGGTGATGCCGGTTGTTGGTGTTCTTACTGGCGGCCTTGATATGTCATCAATGAAAATCGTTCTAAAAGCTGCCGATGAAGTTGCAAAGAAGCCAGAAGTTGCAATCGCTTATGGAAATTTCATCAATACAATCATTAGCTTTATCATAATTGCATTTGCAATTTTTACTATGATAAAAGCCATAAACAAGATTCGTAAACCAGCCACAATAGCGGACGCACCGCCGCCGCCGACTGAAGTTTTGCTTGGTGAAATCAGGGATTTGTTAGCAAGGAAATAAGTGCGGCATTTTGTAAGTAATATATCGTATTGCTTATAACTATATTTCGTAATATTGGTTTTGCATTGTTCAATTCTTGTGAAGCAAAATTACAAAATAATAAAGGTGATAAATGGCGCGTTTGAAAACAATTTTTACTTGTATGCTATTGAGTGTATGTTCATTAAATTCAGTAAGTATTGCACAAAATGCGCCACTTCAACCTGCTCCTCCTACGATTGTTGATGCTGAAAAAATTGGTGACTTACCAATACCTCTAATTATGGTTCCTCGGAAAAGCGGAAAATTCATTGTTAATACTGGTGAAGTTGCAAAGAATGGAATTATAGCATCTGTACCTTTTGATTATAGGCGAACAGGGATTCTTAAAACTGATATTATTGCAAAGCCAATCTTTAAAGAAAAAACTTATTTAAAAGCTGGTGCTGTTGGCTATTGGGCTGGGCGCTTTACTACTCAGCTTGTAACTACCAGAAACTATGGCGGTTCTAGTTATGGGCCAAAATCCATGACTGAAATTTGGTGCTTTTTTGGTAAGGATGGCAAAGACCGAGATGCATATATTTGTATCCAAGATGGCGAAGCATCAACAAATGTTCTTTCAACCAATAGAAAGCCATATATGCTAACTGAATTTAGCTCTAGCGTTGGTGAGCCAGAGCTAGATCGACCTAAAATTGAAGAAAAGCAATTGGATATTGCACCAGACTTAGCGCTTGAATATAGATTTGAAAAATTTAAAAAGAATTATGCTGTTGTAAATCAATATATTAACAGCGAGCTTGTAAAAACGGATACTTTACCATTAGAGAATGATGGAAGCGCAATTCTAATTACGCCTTTAGGGAACTTAAAAATTGTAAAAATCAATGAAGAAAGTGCGAATATATCACTAATCAGCGCGCCTGTCGTAAGTAAAAAAAATGATAATAGTAAAATTGATGATGCAGAAATTATAAGGCTTTTAGAAATAGAGATTTCAAAAGAAGAAAAAAGGGCGGAAGGTTTTGAAAAAGCATTTCCAGAAACTTTTAATTTCTTAACCAAGCCAGATGTTCAAACCGTTCCAAAACATCTTGATAGAAATAGTCTGGTTTTTGAACAAACTTTGCTTCCTTCAAAAGCCTATACTCAGGTTTTTGCACCGCAAGATAGAACCAGATTTGGCGAAGCGGGTGCTTTATTATTTCCTCATATTAATGCAGCTACAGGTGAAACTGTCTTATGTTGGCGTAATTACAAGGAATTGACCGATCGTTTTGATCCAAATTTAATAAACTTTGTAAACAACCATTGTATTGGCGATGAAGACAAAGACGGTAAGTATGAAATTCTATGGAAGGATATAGAATTTACGCAAGGTTCGCTCTATGGGTTTACTGGTAAAACAACACGTACTGTACTTGATGGCGAAGGAAATAAAGGACCTGTGGTTGTTCAATCTGCTGATACTAAAAATATGATGGTTGAAACAATTGGTTTATTTTACATGGGGCCATCAGGAGAAGAACTTGATGAAAGCGGAAAAATAAAATCTACAAAAGTTGATTTTGAATGGCGCTATTTAACATTTAAACATAAAAATAGCCGTCTGGATAATGGAATTTACAAATATTCGGTCTCTATAAATGATAAGGGCGAAGCAATTAAGCTGGATGAAAATGGGAAAGAGGTTGTAAAGGTTACAAACATTCAAAATGATGGATCTGCTGATATTATTTTTAATAAAGCCTATCCGTTAGGTGATAATGCTTTGATTAATTATAAAGAACATGCTGCAAAAATAAGGAAAAAAGTTGAAAACCTAAAGCAATTACTAAAAGAATTAAAGGCGAAACAACCAAATGCTAATGGTAATGATGAAAAAATAATTAACAACAAAAAAGAAGAAGATGATGGTAACACTAAAATTAATACTAAATTTTAAAGAGTAAAAAATTGAAGTATTCATTATTCATTTTAAACACATTTGTTTTTGCTTTGTTTTCATCTTCAATGGTAATGGGTGAGCCGATTAAATTAGTTCGTTCTATGCCTTTTAGTGATATAATAAAATATGATGAAAGTCGTGAAATAATTTTAAATCAGGGTGAGATTGGTGTTGGCACAGATTTACTATCAATACCCTTTGTTTATCAAAAAAGATTTGAATTAAATACTAATATTGTGAACCCAAATTTATACTATGGTCAAGTTTTGCTAAAGTCGCAAAGCAAAGGGTATTGGGCGGGTAAATATAGCCACCCATACGATGCCAGTAATGCACTTATTTATGATCCAAATGGTGAGGAAGATGTTTGGTGCTTCTTCAATCAGGATAAAAAAGACAAATTGAATCATGGCTGTGTTTTAAAAACAATGAAGGGCTATAAATATTTTAAAAGATATAAAGCTCCATTTATGTTTACTGGTGGATTGGTACATTTCGAAGGTTTAACTATGAATCGCCTTGATATTGCGCCCGATTTATCGCCACAAATTATTGATACTAATTTGAATTATCGCATAAAAAGAAATAAAAATGACGTTGTAACAATTGATATTCTTGCGAACGATACAGATTTTGGTGAGATAATACTTAAGCTTGACGAAAATAAAACGGCAATTTTAAAAACACCTGTTGGAAACCTTGAAATCAAGGCATCATCTAAGTCTGAAATATTGAACGTAAAACTTCTTCAACAATAATGTAATCTGAAAATCATAATCATTTTACTTGTTCGGCACTTCCTTCACGTCTTGGGTCGGCGGCGCCGATTAATTTACCGTTTTTAAGCATTATTGCATGAAGGCCAGAATTTTCGGCACCATTACCATCTTGGAATGTGTGGCCCATTGCATTTAATTCTTGCGCTTTTGATGCATCAAACCTTTTATATTCCATCGCAGCTGGTTCGCGGCGTGCAATAACATTTGGTAAGCCCAATGCATCAATCAATGGCATATCCCAATCAAGAACGCCTATAATCGCCTTGGTGACATAAGCAATGATTGCATTTCCACCAGGGGAGCCAATTGCCAATTCAAACTGCCCATCTTTATCAAAAATAATGGTTGGCGACATTGAAGATCGTGGCTTTTTGCCTGCTTCAACGCGGTTTACAATTGGGGTTCCGTCCTTGTCATTAGGTAAGAATGAAAAGTCGGTAAGTTGGTTATTGATAAAAAAACCGTCAACCATTTGTTGTGAACCAAATAAATTCTCAACAGTTGTGGTCATGCTTACAACATTGCCCATCTTATCGACAATTACAAAATGCGAAGTACCAGAAACACCACCTGTTGCATCGCGCCCACGTTTTTGCGAACCTTTTGGGTTGCCCGCTACAACGTTTTTCATTGCTTCAGTTTCATTCATAAGCGCAGCGCGTGATTTTAAATATTCTTTATCAAGTAAACCTTGGGTTGGAACATCAACGAATTTATCATCGGCAACATAAGTGTCACGATCCATGTAGGCAAGACGTTGTGCCTCTATAAAATGATGCCAACCTTGGGTGCTATTACCCAAGGATTTCATGTCATAATTTTCCAAAATACCCATAATCATTAATGTGCCAATCCCACCCGATGATGGCGGTGGCATACCGCACATTAAATGCACGCGATAAGTTTGGCATAGTGGTTGATGGGTTGTCGGGCGATAATTTTTCATATCCTCAAGGCTTAAAGTGCCAGGGATTGCATTTGATTGAACCTTTTGAACAATATCTTTGGCGATATGGCCCTCATAAAAAACCTTTGGCCCAAATTGACCAATTTCGCGCAATGTTTTGCCATAAGCAGGGTTTTTCATTATTGTTCCTGCTGGTTTTGGCTTGCCATTTTCATCATAAAAAGTGGCAATAACATCTGCACCAGGTGTGGTAATTTTAGGCAAGATTTCTGCATATTCGGCAGTGCGTTTAGTAAGTGGATAGCCATTTTCAGCAAGCGCGATTGCAGGTTCGAAACTTTGTGCCCATTTCAATTTGCCATGATCTTTCCACGCCAAATCAAGCATTGCAATAACCCCCGGTACACCAGTTGAATGACCAGATTTAACCGCAGTCCAAAACTCCATTGGTTTGCCATCTTGCATGAACATATCAGGCTTTGCACCCATTGGCGCAGTTTCACGGCCATCATAGGTTTGCACATCGCCAGTCTTAGCATCAAAATAAAGCATGAATGCACCACCACCAATGCCAGAGCTTTGGGGTTCAACAAGGCTTAAAACACTTTGAACGGCAATTGCCGCATCAATCGCAGAACCACCTTTTTCAAGTATTTCAACACCTGCTTTAGTTGCCATTGGGTTTGCTGATGCAACCATTGCGCCATATTGCCAATTGGCAACAGGCTGTGCCTCAAATTTCTGTATCGGGGCAGTGTTTTGCGTGGTTTGGCAGGAAACAAGGGTAAAACATGTAAGGATTGAAAAAAAACGGCGCATTAAATTCTCCTGACCTTAGGCTATTATATGCTTTTAATGGGCGCAAGTATTAAAGGTTGAAATATTATATTTTTGACACCATTTAATATTATGATTATAGCCAATAAAAATTGGGGAATAATGTTGAAAAATAGAATATCAAAATTTGTGCCTATCATAGTTCTGGCATTGATATTATTTGCGTTTTTTACGTTTGGTGGGGCAAAATTCATGAACCCAACAAATATTGGAAGCACAATTTCCCAAATTTCAAGCTGGGCTAGTTCGCATATTATTTTAGCTAGCTTTTGCTCGATTGCGATTTATGCACTTTGCTGTGCCATTGCTATGCCAAGTGTTGCTTGGCTTACTTTAAGTTCAGGTATTTTATTTGGTGGGCTTTTAGGCGGTTTTATTTGTGCATGTGGTTCAACAATTGGCGCGGCAATTCTTTATTGGGCAAGCTCGCAAGCTTTTGGTGACGGTATAAAAGCCAAGGCAGGAACAATAATTGATAAATTTGAACATAGTTTTCTGCGTCATGAATTTACAAATCTTCTTGCGCTTCGCCTTTTGCCAGTTGCGCCATTTTTTGCTGTTACGATTGCAGCATCTGCATTCAAGGTTAATTTCAGAAAATTTGTAATTGCAACTTTCATTGGTATTTTACCGGTTGAAATAAGTTTGGCATTCTTGGGTAAAGCCTTTAAGCGTGAATTAATGGCGGGTCGTTTGCCAAGTGCACACGATTTATTGTCACCAAGTTTTATGTTGCCTTTAATCGGGCTTGCATTTTTGGCATTAATGCCAAGCATAATCGATATTATTAAGCCAAAAAATAATAATTTGACCTAAAATTTTTATGGATTGGCCGCATCATTATGCTCAACCAGTGATTTTGCGCGTCCATTGGAAATTACAAAGGCCATGAAAATTCCAAATATGCCCATTATCATTGTATAGATAAAGAATAATGCATAGCCACTTGCCAATGCTTGCGCGGTTACACCCATTTTTTTACCCGCCGCCTCAAAAGAGCCAGGGCCTAAATGTGTGAAATGCGGGGTTAATATTGCCATAATACCCGAATGTGATGCGTGTGCCGCCGCTTCAACTATACGCCCGCTTAATGCCGCAACAATTTTACCGGGAAGGGCGTATAAAGAAGTGAAAAGCGCATATTGGGTTGCGGTAAAGCCCGCCTTGGTAAGGCTTGAAATATAAACGATAAAGACCGTACCTGCAAAACTTGCCGAAATATTATCAATACCAATAGCAAACCATAATGAAGGCTGTATGCCCAAACTTGCTAAATATGGCGTATTAAGGTTACCAAAATAGCAAATTGCCAAAAAGCCAACATGTGACAAGGGTTGTGAAAATGCCCCAAAAATAAGACATTTAAAAATCCCAAAACGCATCACGCCCCAGCCTGCAAGCCCTGCACCAACAGCAGTAACAATAACCCCGAAAATCTTTTGCGCGGTTGCAATTTCTGCCTTAGTATAACCTGCATCAAGGTACATTGCGCCCGCAATATTTAAAAGGAATTCAGTAAGGCGATATACGCAAATGAAAACTAAAATAGTGGTGGCAACGCCTTTGAAGCGTGTGAAATAATCTTCAAGTGGGGCAATAAATGCCGAATAGAAATATGCCGATGGTTTGGTGCGGAATTTCGGTAATGGTAATGCGGTTACGAAAATTATTGTTAGGCCAACAACAGCATAGGCAACCTGTTGCCAAATACCAAAAGGCTTGGCATCAAAGGATTTTTGCATTGCTTCAAGGCCACCATAGATTTTGCCAACAATCCAAACAATTGGCTCAACGCGCCCGCCAAGACCCGCCGCAAGAAAGCAAGCACCGATTGCCAAGAATAAAAGACGCAAAACCCATTCGACGGATTCAAGCATTGGGCGCGATTTAATATCAGCAGGGGCAACCCAACGTGGCGTTGGCGGAACTAATTCACGCGGCGCAAAAATAGTTGCCAAGATTGGTAAAATCATAAACGCACCCATAGCAGCATATGCAATAGCCCAACCTTTGTGAGAATAAACATTACCGTTAAAATATTGGGCAATATAAAGTGGGATTGCGCCAGTAACCACAAAGGCTATACGATAACCCCATTGATACATTGCGGTCAAAACGCCCAATTTATCTTTATCTTCTGAAACTTCGATACGCCATGCATCAACTGCAATGTCATGGGTTGCACCAGTAAAGGCAAGCAATGCAGTTAATGTTGCAAAAAGCGGAAATTGTTTATCAGGCTCTAACATTGATAAAATAAACAAAAACACCATTGCTAAAACTTGGGTAAGAATGATCCATGAACGGCGACGCCCAAGCATTTTGTCCAAAATAGGAAGGGCAATACGATCAACCAAAGGCGCCCAAAGGAATTTCAACGCATAAAATAAAGTCGCCAAGCCCAAAAGCGAAAGGATAGTAAGCGAAACACCCGCGTCGCGCATCCAGGTTCCCATTGTGAAACCTGTGCCCGCCAAAAGGTTCGGCATACCCGCAGAAAAACCAAGCCCCAACATTACTAATGAAGATTTTTCAAAGAATGTATTCAGTGACGTTTTGTGTTTTTTATTCTCTTTATCGCTCATTTGTGCCGCTCTATGTCTCTTTTGTTGCATTCAATTGAAATGCAACATGATTTTAATATTGCTTTTGTGATACAATGTAACGAGTTTTTATAAATCGCAAGATGAAAAAGTGTTTTTAAATCATGCTTATCTACTAAAACCTTGAGATTATTGCGATGGTTTGCAACGCCAAACAAAATTTTCAAGTGCATTTGAATTAATTTCGCTTGCAAATTCTTTATAAACTGCGGCTTCTTGATTTTTAACCTGTTCGCCGCATGTCTTGCGTGGAATTTTATCGGTCATGCTCTTTAGCTTGTCAAAACGTTCGCTATCAAGGGCAATGCGTTTTTGGCTATAAGTATTGGTTTTAGGGTCGAAAATTGAAACGAAAAGCGCGCGCTCTTTATCACTTGGTCTAAGGCGAATTAATTTACTATTATTTTCAATATATTGTGTGCGCCCCATCAAGCATGACGTATTTTGCGAAAGCCTGAAATTTAAAGTATTTTCAAAATTGCTTGTGTCGGTTTGAAATTTTTGAGATGCGGTATTATCAAAGTTACAGCTATATTTTGCACCTAAATTTGCATCTTTAAGCAATTCATCATCATTTGATGAAGATTTATCATTTGCATTTGGCACGGCTCCAATTTGCGTATTGCTATTGTTTGGTACTGCACCTGTGATTTCTTTGGCGATTTCATTAGAAATTTTGACGCTATTTGAATTATCCTGCTTTTGAAATTTGGTTTTCCAAACAATAAAACCAGCGCCACCAAAAATTGCTGCAAATATAAATATTGCAAACATAGTTATTGGGGTTTTTGAATTCGTAATTGCTTTTGGTTTCAAAGCCATAAAAAACACAAATCCAAGTGTTGCGATAAGTATGGCGCTTATTGAAAAAATTATAATTTTCAAAACTTCAATTTGTGATTTTAAATTTTGTTTTGTGCTTTCAATTTCTTGCTGATTGGCAATTATGCTTTGTTTTGTGGTTTCAGAATCGGTGATTAATTGATGAAGTTTTTCTTGGGCATTTTCAGCTTCTGCAGTGGCTTTTTGCCCTGCGGAAACGCATTTATCTTCAATTATAGGAACTGAAACACCATTTGATTTAAGAAAATTTGCAACAATTTTGGCTGAAACTGCGAAAGAATAAGTACCATTTTGCGTATCGCGCCATGTATTAACACCAATAACGCGCCCACATTCGTCAACCAAAGGGCCGCCGCTATTACCACCGCTTATTTGTGCTGAATGATTTATAGTTTCAACATTTTCGCCATTCGGGCTTTGATTTACATAATTTGAAACAGTGCCTTCAAACGCCTCTGGTCTTGATGGCGAAAGGATTTGGTCAGTTTGACGTTGATAAACATCATCAACAACACCAGGATAGCCAAGGGCAAAAACCCCAATTTCAGAATCGGCGCGCGATAAACTAAGTGGCAAGGGAACATAATTGCCCTCTGGAACAAAAAGAAGGGCGATATCGGCTTGTTTATCAAAGGCTTTAATTTGCGCTTTTAATCTTTTGGCTTCGCCATTTGGGCCAATTGAAAGTATGATTGGCTGGGATAAATTATCATATTGGCTAATGACGTGATAATTAGTGATTACAAGGTTTTTGCCAATCGCAAAGCCAGAGCCGGTGGACATAAAACCCTGCCCACTACCGTCAAAACCAATTAGTGCAATTCGTGGAACGCTTCGTTTGGCGGCGTTTATATCTGCCTTTGCATTATTAAATAATCCGAATGTACATAATAATACTAAGAATAAATGCCCAATTTTTTTTATCATACTGCCCCCGCAATCATATTATCCCTTGATACTATAATTTTGGCAAATATGTGGCAATTAGGCGTGGTTTTTTATTTTAAAACTATTTTGTACAGGTTTTGCCCATTTGGTTAGAATATTTGATAATGCATTTGCATCAAGTGGCTTGGTGATAAAATCGTCCATGCCCGCCGCGATACATTGGCGTCTATCTTCTTCCATTGCGGCTGCTGTAAGGGCGATAATTGGTAAATGATTATATTCACCACCAAGGCTTCTGATTTTTCTTGATGCTTCAAGGCCGTCCATAATTGGCATGTGGAAATCCATAAAGACCAAATCATAAGGTGTGGTTTTAACTGCTTCTAACGCCTCTTCACCATTGGCAACGCAAACAACATCACAACCATTTCTTTCAAGAAGGCTTTTGGCAAGCAAGGCATTAATGCGATTATCTTCGGCCAATAATACACGGGTTCCAATATGCGATTGTTTAGGGTTTGCGCGCTCATCATTTGCGACAATATCGATGCGATTTTCATTAATACTATCTTCAAGTGCAAGACCAATACGCTCGAATAAAGAGCCAATACGTAATGGTTTGATTAGATAAGCAAAAATTCCTTTTTCACGATATTGTTCGATTAATTCCCTATGTTCTTGGCCAATAAGCGCAACAATTGGAATATTTTGATTGAAAAATTCTTGTTGCTCATTTTTTGCATATTCTGCATCAAGCAAAATCACATCAAAATCACTAAGGTTTTTAAAGTTTTCAACCTTATTTACAACGGATTTAAAAGATGAAAGGTTGGTTTTAATTGCATCAAATAAAGTGTCTGAATTGGTTGCGATACCAATCTTTTTTCCATTAAATTTATTGGAATAATTTATCGAAGGTTCGACAATTTCAAATGGAATTTCGACATAAAAAATTGTACCGCCACCTTCACGGGCCATAATTGCAACATCGCCGCTCATTGCATTTGCAAGTTTTTTTACAATAGCAAGACCAAGGCCAGTACCACCATACTCACGTGTATGCGATGAATCGGCTTGTGCAAATTCATCGAAAATAGATTTTGTTTTATTTTCAGGAACGCCAATACCTGTATCTTCAACTTGAATGCGTAAAACCCCGTTTGAAATTGATTTTATGCGTAAAATAACCCCGCCATCTGGCGTAAATTTAACCGCATTTGACGTAAGGTTTAAAATAATTTGGCGTAATCGACCATCATCACCACGCACTTTACGTGGAATAGGGCCTGATGCGCAAACAGCAATTTCAAGCCCTTTTTCATGCGCCTTAGGTGAGCAGATTTCAGCAATAGATTGCAAAGTGTGAAGCGGATCAAATTCAATTGATTCCAATTCTATTTTGCCGCTTTCTAATTTGGCATAATCCAAAATATCATTAAGAAGGCCCAATAAATGTTGCCCACTATCTTCAACCGCTTGAAGGTATGAACGTTGCGCAGGGTTTAATTCTGAAAGCCCCAAAAGTCCTGCCATACCTAAAATACCATTCAATGGCGTTCTAATTTCATGGCTTAGAGTTGCAAAAAGCATTGTTTTGGCACGAGCTGTTTCATCGGCGTCCGGCCTAAAAGTGCCAATAATTTCGCCATTATCAATTTCACGAATATTCCAGCCATGATTATTTTCAAGCCATGGCGCGAATTTGCCAATTTCACAATTTGCGCCAAAACGCTTTGACGCAATTAAATTTAAAGCGCGAATTTTGCCATTTTTGGCCATTATAATTGTCGCTTCAGGAAAGTCTTCTATGCTTATTTGAATATTGCTCATGGGGCTATAATGGCATAGATAGATTGATAAAAATTAAAAAGGGCAAATAAATTGACTTCGCTTAACATTTCTAACGAATTAAAGACTTTGGCAAAATCGCAAAATATCGAAAATCTAATAAATAGCGAACCAAATCGTTTGAATAATTTTTGTAAAAAAATTGGCGATTTAGTTTTTGACTTTTCAAAATCCAATATTTCACAATCTCAATTAGATGAGATGATTGAATTTTCAAAAACCAAAAAGGTTGAGGAAATGCGCGCCAAAATGTTTAATGGTGAAGCTATAAACCTTACCGAAAACCGTGCAGTACTGCATTTTGCCCTTAGAAATTCATCGCGTGAATGGAGTGCAAAGGGTTCATCCCAAAGTGAAAAGATGCGCAAAGATATGGAAATTGCCAGTAGCTTTGCCCAAAAAATTTATGATGGCACAATAAAAACTAAATATGATGCGCCATTTAAAAATATTATTCATATTGGAATTGGCGGTTCAGATCTTGGGCCGCGTCTTGTTTATGAGGCTTTGAAACCATTTAATCACGATGGCCCGCAAATTCGCTTTTGTGCCAATATTGAACCAACTGAATTTAAATATGCAATTGATGGTTTAGATCCCAAAGAAACATTGGTGGTTTGTGTTTCAAAAACTTTCACAACAATTGAAACCCTAACTAATTTAAATCTTGCCCGCGAATGGTTACAGGCCGGAATTGGCAAAGATGATATGGCGCATTTAGTTGCCATTTCAGCCGCACCAGGCAAGGCAATGGCACAAGGTTTTGCCCAAGATAGAATTTTTGGCTTCGAAGAATGGGTCGGTGGTCGTTATTCGCTTTGGTCATCAGTTGGCCTATCGCTTGAAATGGCATTTGGCCGCAAATTTATGGAAGAATTGAGAAATGGCGCGCGCCTTATGGACGAACATTTTGAAAGTGCGCCAATAAATGAAAATATTCCATTTATTGGTGGTCTAATCGGTTATTGGAACCGCGTGGTTTTAGATTATGAAAGCCGTGCAATTATTCCATATGCTGCGCGTTTAAAATTATTGCCGCAATTTTTGCAACAGCTTGATATGGAATCAAATGGAAAAGCAATTTCGCGTGATGGTAATGATTTAAAATATTCTGGCCCTGTTGTTTGGGGTGCAGAAGGTACAAATGCCCAACATGCATTCTTTCAACATCTTCATCAAAGCCCGATTATCACGCCATTAGAATTTATTCTAATTCTTGATGATGGCCTTGAATATGATGCATCACGCCAATTAACCCTTGCCAATGCATTGGCACAATCAGAAGGTTTGATGCGCGGCAAAAGCCTTGAAACAGTTTCACAAGAAATGCGCGCAAAGGGCTCAAGTGAAGAAGAAATAAAAAATATCGCGCCGCATCGTGTTTTTAGTGGAAATCGCCCAAATATTGTAACCTTGCTGCAAAAACTTGATGCATTTAATTTTGGTGCGCTTTTGGCATTTTATGAACATAGATGTTTTGTCGAAGGTATATTGTTTGACATCAATTCATACGACCAATGGGGCGTAGAATTGGGCAAACTTATCGCTTTGGAGATTAATAAGGACATCGAAAATGGCCCAAGTGAAAAGCGTGATTTAGCCACAAAAAACCTTATTGAAATTATTCGTAAGGGAAAATGACCTAATATCTTGCAATTTTAATTGGACAAATTTGTATTTCGCATTAACCTTTATTTTCCAAATCAGCATAGCCAAAAAGCATCTGGAAGGTAGGGAGCGAAATCCGTGATTTCAAAAAAACTTTTTGACGGCAAAGTTTGTAGAAGAAGTGCAATTATTACAGCGCTTGGTGCGCCTTGTTTTTTAGCTGCAAATGCTAATGCAAAGCCATTTGGTTTTTTTGGCTCAAACAAAGACAGTTTTAAAGACGCATTTGACGCTTGTATGGGCGTTCCGATGGCACAATTTGTAAATACAAAATTGCGTGCCTTTGATAAAAGTGAAATTGGCATAAGAATGGCTTACCCGCTTGTCTCTGATGGGCGATGGCCAATTATTATATGTTCGGTTGACGATAATGCCGACCCAATATCGTATGATCTGATGGTTGGTACGATGGCAGCAAAAGGTTATTTCGTGATTTTGGTTATGCCATCAGATGTTATGCCCCCTAATTCCAAAGCGTCAAAAATTACAAATAATACGCGCCGCGCCCAACAAGTTCGCTTCACTTTAGATAAAATTATCGAAGTAACGAGTATTCTTGGTGACGTTCAAAAACGAATTGATTTTGATACGATTGGTATTGCAGGGCACGGTGAGGGGGCATGGACTGCGCTTGAATTGATTGGCTGGAATCGAATGCTTTTGCCAAATTCTGATTTGGCGGATGGGCGCATTCGTGGTGCATACTCACTTATGCCGACACCTGTTTCTTCGGATGATGAAAATAATACTAATCAAAGGCGTCAAATTATTTATGGGCGTACAATGATTGCTGGTGATTTAGACTCATTTCCAGATCCGCCAACTGGTTCGGGTGTAATAGGTCTTGATTTGCCTTCAAAATCATCAGGATTCGGCGGTCTTCTTGGGCGTATTCGTGGTAAAAAACGCGAAGATAAAAAGCATGATGAACAGCCACAACGTGAAATCCTTGCAACTGCATGTGTTGCCGCGGGTTATTTCTTTGACTGGAGCCTAAAGGGCAAAAAAGATAAATTCAACGAAATATTATCAATGAATGGCAAAGAGATACCTAGTGTTGGAAAGAAAATTCGCGTTGTTCGTGCGTAAATAATACCAAATCATAGATTATTTGCAGGGCTTGCGCATTTTTTTTCATATTGCCACTTAAATTTGTTTAGTTTCAGTATTAATTATAAGGGAATTTAATTTCACTTATAAGTAAATTGGGAGATAGAGATGGCGGTTGGCGATAATATTGGTGATACGAAAACGGATGATGCGAAAATCGCCGATGTTGCATCTTTGAATTTACCTATTGCTGAAACAAAAACCCTTCCTGCTATTGTTGCAAACAAAACAGAGCTTGCAAAAATTCGTTCCCAAATCTCACTTGATGATCGCGCATCAATTGCAACATTTGGCGATAGTGCACAGCGTAATGTCGTTGCTTATGCCGATAAAATCCTTTCACAAACTAAGAATAAAGATACTGGCGATACTGGCAAATTATTAGTTGATATTATTTCCAAAGCGAAAGGTCTTGATCCTGCCGCTGTGCAGAAAAAGGGTTTCTTTGGAAAGCTTTTTGGTGGTGCGCGCGCCGAAATTGAAAAATTCAAAGGCCGCTATGAAGATGTTGCAAGTCAGATTGATTTCATCGCACTTGAGCTTGAAAAGCGTAAAGATGGCTTGCGCCGTGATATTGCGGTTTTAGATGATTTACATGAACAAACCGCAGGTTCAATCGCCCAACTTGCAGCCTATATTGAGGCAGGCGAAGAATTTGCAAAAGAAATGCGCGAAACCCGCCTTCCTGAATTAAAACAAATCGCGCAACAAGCCGCCCTTGATGGTGATGGACTTATCGAGGCGCAAACCTATAAGGATGCCGAACAGGCATTAGACAGACTTGAAAAGCGTGTCTTTTATTTAAGACAGGCGCGCCAAGTTGGTATTCAACAATTGCCGCAAATCCGCATTGTTCAATCAGGTGATGAAACTTTGATTGAATCATTACAAGCATCGACCCGCCTTACAATTCCATTGTGGAAACAAAAAATGGTTTTGGTATTGGGTTTGCGTCGTCAAGAAGATGCGCTTGAAATGCAAAAAGCGGTAACTGATGCGACCAATGAAATGCTTCGCCAAACAAGTGCAATGATGAAAAATCAAGCAATTGCAATCGAAGAACAATCGCAACGTGGTATCATTGATGTTGAAACCTTGGAACAGGCAAATCGCGATTTAATTGAAACTATTTCTGGCGTTCTAAAAACCCAAGAAGAAGGCCGCGTAAAACGTGCTCAAATTGAGGTAAGAATGGGCGAAATGACCGAAGAATTACGCCAAGCTTTAATCGCTGCTAACAAAATATAAAATGCCAAAATTTTTTCGTCGCCGCAGCCAAGAGTTAGAAAACTTATCGCCCAATGAGGCGCGAACTAGACGTATTTTCCGTGCGATTTCTATTATAAATTCAATGTTTTGGATGGTATGTCTTGGTGCGTCGGGTTTTAACCCAATTTTCAAATGGTGGGCATTTTTGTTTGCTGCAATTCCTTGGATTGTGTTCGGGGCGATTTTAGGGCGGCCTAATCGAATTACGCATAATAATGACGATTATTTCAAAACACCAATTGAAGAAAAACCGCATAATGTGGCACTTCCACCACCAGAAATGCATGTGAAAATTCTTGATGATGCGCAAAATTATATCGAGCAAATTAAATCGGCGGCAAATGTTGCAACTGGTCAATTGGGTGCAAGTTTGCGTGAAATGGTAAATTCGCTTGAAAAGGCAAAAATGGCTTTGTTAAAAGCGCCTGAAAAACTTTCGCAAATACAACGTCTTTTTACTTATTACACGCCTGAAACCGCAAATTTACTTGTTGCGCGCGGAAAGGCCGCAAGTGCGGGGGACGCGCAAAGGCTTACAGAAATTGATGAAATGCTTGGCAAGCTTGAAATTGCCTTTTCACAATTTAATTCTAAAATGGATGGCGATGATGGTCGCTCTACTGATATTGATATGAAATTATTATCACAGTCACTAGAGCAAGATTTCGGAAAGATTGAAAGCAAAAAATAATGAGAAATCCGTGGGAAAGAAGACCAAAAAATTGGGATGAAGTTTGGGAACGTGCAAAATCCCCAAAAGTTTTTCCACAATTAATTATGGCTTTCCTAATTGCTGGAATGCTTGGCTTTAATCCTTGGGTTTTGTTTGGCATGTCTTTTTGGGTATTTGGCGCACTTGGCCTTAATGAACCCAAAAAAAAATACAAAGAATTCTACGAAGAAGAGCAAGAATATTGGCAAAAGAAGCAAAATGATTCATTCGTTCCCGAAGTTGCGCCAGTTGTAAATCAGCAGCAGCCAATAACCCCAGTTTCCAAAATTCTTGATGATGCTGATGATGATATTGATGCAATTAAGGCCGCAAGCCATGTGGCATCGGGTGAATTGGGCGATAATCTTCGCGAAATGGTAAATGTGCTTGATAAATGCGCGCAAGATTTAAAACAACACCCTGAAAAATTCAGCCATGTGCAGCGTCTTTTTACTTATTATGTTCCGTCAACTAACACCTTAATAAAAGCGCGCGGTAAAGCGGCTTCTATTGGTGATAATGTAAAAATTGCCGAAATTGATAATATGATTGCCCGCCTAAAACTTGCCTATCAAGAATTTGCGGCAAAAATGAATGGTGAAGATAGTCGCTCTGTTGATATTGATTTAAAATTATTAGAACAATCACTTGCCCAAGATTTGCCTTTGGAAATGCGTATTAAAGATAAGATTTAAAACATTTCTTGAAATAGATTATATTTGGCGTAGTATAGCAAAATGACCCAAACAATTGAATCAGGTGCGCAACTTGCGCTTCATGCTATGCGACGTGCGTCTTTGCGTGATGGCACATCATGCCCTGTGAATACTGAAAAAGTGGTTGCCGCGCAATTGGCGATGCGTGCGTTTGCACAAATCTTGCTTGAGGGCGGTCGTAAGCTTCATCTTGGTGAAGTTGGCGCTTTAGAGGCAACCCCTGATGAGCGTACAATGCTTAATGTTTTATCATCCGCACAAAATGATGACCGTGAGGCTTTGGTTGCGGCGCTTCGCTGGCTTCTTGGGCGTGAGCCAAGCGATGGTATGATTGAATGTGCGCGTTCGGCGGCTTTTGCCTTTGCCGCTGTTGGTTGGACTTGGGGAAAGCCAGAGGTTAAACGCGCGCCAGAGCCTTTATATGGTATGAAGCCAGTTCGCGCGGTCGAATAATTATTGCGCGGGAATTTGCGGCGCGGTAGGTTTTGCTATAATTGGATTGCAGTTTTTAATCATTGCATCAATTTGACTATTACCAGGGGCAATAATAACTTTTTTGCCGCCTGCACCCGTCATCATTAAATTGCCATTCGCGCGCATAACGCCCAGAATCTGTTTGGTTTCTAGTGGTCTTTGCGCACTATTTATTTCATAAGTATTTGAAGATGCGCTAAAAGCTAAGTCAGCAGTTGCAGATCCTGTACTTGAATCAAATATAATTTTAGCAGCTTTACCATCAGCGGGTGCAGGTAGCCCAGAAACACCAATCGATACCCCACCACTTGGGCGGCATGTCAAAGAAGCAAGTGCCCCGCCTGCGCCATAAGGTGAGGCAATACGTGTTGGTGATGTTTGACGCCATACGCCTGCAATATTTGTTATAGACGTTTGAACTGGTTGCGGCGCAATTTGCGCAACATGATTTATTGTAAGTTCGCCAGTTAAGAAATTATATGCGGCGACAGTTTGCAAATTATCGCCTGATTTTGCTTTAGGTGCAGTTTCGCAAAAGCCCGAAATGGTGAATGATTTTGGCGCATTGCCAATATTCATATTAAGCGATTTCAGCGTATTTGGAACAATTGTTACTTTATCATGCGGAACATCAATAATTATTGCTTTTGCAGTACATGGTGCACCATTTGTTTGCCCTGAAACTAAGATAAAACGTTCTTTAAAATTGGGCTGTGATGATTGCACACCTAAAAGGCGCAAAATTTGTGGCGCGCCTTCATTTGCCTCATCATTTGAAGGTTTTTCATTTTTTATAATATCAAGCGCAGGTTTCGATGGAATTGGAAAAACTTGTTTGCCATCAATTGTCGCGATTGAACCATTTTCATTGGAACGTATTTCAAAAATTCCCTTTGGTGTTAAAAATTGATTTGGCGCAAGTTCGGGCATTTGCGTTCCAAAACTTATTAGATCGACAAAAGCCGCACCTTTGCTTATTTCATGCCCATCTTTGCGCATTGACGATAAAATTGCACTTCCTGTTTCTTTGCCGCGCGTAAAATTCAGCACAAGGCTTTTATAAAAATCTTTGTTAGGTGCGGGGGCATATGTTCTTTTTAAACGCTCTTTATCAATTGGCGTGAATGCAAACCTTGCTTCAAAGCCTTCACCAACATTTGCATATTCAATATTGGTTTCATAACCATTACGCTCACCAAGGTTACGATATTCGTCAATAACCTGCTCCACACTGAGGTTGGTTGAAATTGGTGCAATACCTTCCATCGGCGCAGCCCAAAGGGTTTGCGGGCCAATGGTTGTAAGCGCGCCATCATGGGTTGGGTTTTTGTCTTGGTTTTTTAAATCTTCAATTGGGGGTTTGAAGCGTAAATATGGTAATGTTATCCCACCGATGAAAAAACCCATAACAAAGCAAAATGCACCAAACAAAAACAAAACACGCAGGCTTACACTCGGCCCGTGAATATCACTTGCTTTAACATTTAATGCCTCTGTTTTGTTTTTATTGTCCATATTTTTTCCAATATGGCAGTTTTGAATTGATTTCCCTAATGTATGGTAACTAAAACGTTAGTAAAAACACTTTTTGCATTTAAGGAAGGTGAAGGAATGTATTTTTTGTTATTTGGGAAATGTATCCTTAAAAACTAGCGTTTCCTCTAATAAGCATTGAATTTGTTTTAAATTTTTATATTTATTTTTCCATTCATATTCTGGAAAGCGTAAATCAAGATATGATAATGCGCAAACAATTGAAATATTTCCAATATTTAATTGGTTTAAATCAATATTATTTACTTCTTTCTCTGCAAAAATTAGTGTTCTTTCTAAATTATCTTGCCATCTCTTTATCCAGCTTGGGGATTTTTCGCCCTCTGGTCTTAATTGTTCTAGGCGAATTTTAACGGCGGTTTCCATAATTGCGTCGCCAAGGTTTTCAAGGCGGCGGATTGCCAGTTCGTCGCTGCCATATATGCTTTTACCTGTGCCGATTTTATCAATATAAGCGCAAATTAATGGCGAATTGGAAACCGCAATGCCATTTTCAAGTATTAATGAAGGAACTTGCGCAATTGGGTTTGCTGCTAATAATTCGGGTGGGTTTTGTAATGGTGTTGCCTCTATTTCATCTGTTTGTGATAAAAGTGATTTAAGGCGGATTGCAATTCTGCATTTGCGCGCAAATGGTGAGGCATGGCTAAAAAAAAGTTTCAATTGCGTCTCCTTATTTGTAAAATATTGTAAGAATTCGTGGTTGTTTTTGCGGCTATATTGGCTTCCAAAAATAAATATAATGATTATGTTGGCATTGAAAGGGAGTTTTAAATGGATATTGCAACACTTACACAAAAAATGAGCGAAAAAGCAGGAAATGCACCAGCTCTGGACCGCACTGTAAAGTTTGATTTTGGTGATGAAGGTATGATTTTTGTAGATGGCTATAATAATAATGCCGTAAGCAACGAAGATGGTGATGCAGATTGCACAGTTGTTGTTACAATTTCTGATTTTGTTGATATGTATAAAGGTGATTTAAACCCAATGAATGCCTTTATGGGCGGGAAATTAAAAGTTTTGGGTGACATGTCAGTTGCGATGAAATTGCAATCATTATTGGGCTAATGTGTCATGGATTTAGTTATGGATCCATTGGTTGCCAAGCTTAAAAATATTGAGATTGTGTATATTGATGGGCCACTAAATGCCAAAAATGGAAAACAAATAAAAATTCGCGCTGGCTTTATAGAAAAGCCAGCCGATGTTCCATTTATGGGAAGTTTTATAATCGTTCCGGGGCGTAGCGAATATATCGAAAAATATGCCGAGACTATAATCGAACTTACTAATCGTGGTTATAATTGCCTTTGCATTGACCCGCGTGGTCAAGGACTTTCAGATAGAATTGGCGATGAATATTGGTATGGTGATATCGATAATTACGATAATTCATCACTTCATCTGGCTGAGGCCATAAAATATTTTGATAAAAAATTAGTTGGAAAAAGATTTGTAATATCGCATTCCATGGGCGGAATGCTAGTTTTAAATGGAATAATAAATGAGGTTTTGGGAAGAATTGATGGCGCAATATTTAACACGCCAATGTGGTCATTCCCACCAAATATTGTAATTCGCAGCCTAATTTATTCTTTGTGCGCACTGGGATTTAAGGGCAATACAACGCCCAGTTTTGAAGTAAAATGGCGCCCCGGTGACTATTTTACCAATAAAGTCACGAGCGATAAAAAAAGATATGCACGTAATAATTCGCTTATGCTTAAAGAACCAAGGCTGCAAATCGGTGGGCCAACAAATGGCTGGTTTTTTGAGGCATTCAGAACTTTTCGCAAATTTAGTGATGAAAATCTCAATAAAGTAAACTTACCAATTTTAATTCTTCAAGCAGGCAGAGAAACTTTGGTCGATAATATTGGGCAAACGCAAATTTCAAAAAAATTACCAAATGCAATATTGCGTGTATTTGATGAAGGAAAACACGAATTATTAGTTGAAAGCGATGAGATACGCGCCGAAATTTGGTATGAAATTGATCAGTTTTTAAACAAACATAAATAAAATGACACCTAAAGCACCATTTCGATTTAATCGAAACGGTGCTTTAGGTGTCATTTGTTTGTCGTGTTTTTATCTTAATGCCGCGTCGAATATTTTGAGAAATACTCTAGCGGGTGCGTAAAATCTTATATTGATTTCCAACTACCGTCAGTTTGTACGCATGCCTTACGATTTGCGCCGCCATCATCAATTGCTTTGCCATTTTGCGTAATTGTTTGTGTAACGTTTCTGCAAATTGATGTTACAGGCACATTAACAACGCGCATTTGTTGGCTAGTGTTTTCATCAACACTTGTGATTTTACCAGTTGCCTTTAAGCTACTTAATGGTGCGTAGCCTATAACAACACCATTTTGCGAAACCGCAGCCCAAGGTGTCTTACTAGACGTTCTACCAAGAACATCAACAATTTCACCAGTTCCGACGCCACCAACAGTTTTTGAACTAGCAATTGGCGAAGCTTTAAGCGCAATATCGCGTGATGCAGAATATTGACCGCCCATTAGAATAAGACTTGAAGGCGCGCCAATATTTGGTGCAATTCGAACTGCAGCATTTGTGCTTTGAGTGTTTGAAATAACTTGTGTGTTGCCTGTAATTCCTGTTTCGGTATTGGTGAAAGTGGAATTTTGGCCCATTGCCAAAGCACGTTCACTATCGAGGGCAAGTTTTTCTTGGTCTTTTCTTTGAAGTCGGCAACCAATATAAGAACCAGCAGCACCGCCAACCGCAGCGCCAATAACTGTTCCAACAGTTTTATTATCTTTTGAAACCTTATTTCCAATAACGCCACCGACAACCGCGCCAATTATTGCGCCTGTTTGTTGTTTTTTACCTGGTGCATCACAATTGAAAATACCAACTTTTCCTGAAGTTATACCACTATCAGGGAATAAATTTTGTGCACTAACAGGTGTTGTTGCAGAAATTAAAAGGGCCAAACTTATAAAGCCTATTTTTTTCATTAAAATCTCCTTTTGATTTCCCGTCCGTCTATTATGATACGCTCATTCGAGTTTACGTCAATGATGATTTAGCTATTGCAAGTCTTTTGAAACACCCTAAATTGATGGTTAATGGGGGGTAATATGGATTTAAAGCATGCCGAAATTGAAATGCCGAAAAATATTTTCAAAAGCCTTTATTTTCAGGTTTTGATTGGTATTCTTATTGGCGGCTTAATTGGCTATTTTTACCCTGCTATTGGTAAAAACTTGAAACCATTGGGCGACGGTTTTGTGAAGATGGTGAAGATGATAATTTCACCTGTTATTTTCATTACTATCGCATCTGGTATTGGGCGTATGAATAGCCTTAAGGGTTTCGGAAAAACCACAATTTTTGCATTTTCCTATTTCTTTATTTTTTCAACTTTGGCGCTATTGCTTGGCATTTTTGTTGCCAATGTTTTTTCACCTGGAACAGGTATGAATGCAGTTTTGTCGCCAAACGATAGTCAAAAAATTGCTGAATTTTCGCAAAAAGCCCATGCCTTTACCACCACAGATTTTTTATTAGATATAATCCCAAAAAGTTTCCTTTCAGCATTCGTAGATGGAAATATTTTGCAAACGCTTTTTGTTGCCGTGATTTTTGGTGTATCTTTGGTTGTTAGCGGGGAAAAAGGTAAGCCTGTTGTTGATTTATTGGATAATATCGCACAGCCAATGTTTCGCATGGTCGATATTTTGATGCATTTTGCACCAATTGGCGCTTTTGGTGCAATTGCCTTTACAGTAGGTATGTTTGGAATAGATTCAATTAAGCGGCTTTTGTTTTTAATTGGTTCATTTTATTTTACGGCGGCATTTTTTGTGCTTGTTATATTGGGCACAGTTGGAAAAATTACTGGTTTTTCAATTTTCAGGCTTATAAATTATCTTAAATCTGAAATCCTTTTGGTTCTTGGGACTTCGTCATCAGAAGCTGCGCTACCAAGTTTGATGGAAAAACTTGAAGGGGCGGGCTGTAAACGCGAAACTGTGGGCTTGGTTGTGCCAAGTGGTTATAGTTTTAACCTTGATGGAACCAATATTTACCTTACACTGGCGGCGCTTTTTATTGCGCAGGCAACGAATACACATTTAACGGCCGCCCAACAAATTGCACTGTTTTCAGTGGCAATCGTAAGCTCAAAAGGGGCGGCGGGCGTAACTGGTGCAGGTCTAATTACGCTTGCGGCAACTTTGCAAGTAGTGCCGACTGTTCCGATTGCAGGAATGGCACTTATTGTTGGGGTTGATAGATTTATGTCTGAATGCCGTGCGATAACCAATTTTATTGGCAATGCGGTTGCAACAATTGTGGTTTCAAGATTACAAGGTGAACTTGATTATTCAAAGCTTGATTTTGCCATGAAAACTGGAAAGCCAATGTATCAAGGCGCGCCATTCACACAGACATTAAGCCTTACATCGGGCGTGAAAATTGGCGAAAAAGATATTGATTAGGGTCAGGACTAATTATTAGCCAAAACAATACCAACCAAAATGGCCGCATAATGAAGGCTTGCACCTGCAACAACATGACCATGCCAAATTGCGCGGCGAAATTTAAGGCGTTTTGACATATAAAAAATTACGCCAATTGAATAAACTGCCCCACCAAGCGCCAATAAAATTGTTGATGGTAAGTTCAAACCTGCCGCCATTGGCTTGATTGCAATTACTGCCATCCAACCAAGACCAAGATAAAGCAAAACCCAGATAAATTTGCCAATCCCTGGTAAAAGGATTTTTCCAAAAATCCCAAAACCTGCAATAAGCCAAACTGCCAAAGTCATAAAGATCGCCCAATTTCCATGAAGTGCTTGGGTTGTGAATGGGGTATAGCTTGCGGCAATCATTAGGAATATTCCGGCATGATCAAGACGGCGCAAAAACGGCTGAAACTTTTCGTTTGCAAAATTATAGGCCATGGAAAATGAAAGCATGGCAACCATACCAAAGGCATAAATTGAAATTGCCGCTACTTTGCCGATAATTCCGTGGGAAACTGAAATTCCAAGTGCAATTCCACCGCCAAAAAGCGCAAGTGCAAGACCGATAATATGAACAATTAAATCTGCACGGCGCGCCCAAATAGTTGGATAATGAAAATCTTTAAATGTCATACCTAATTAGACCTAATGAATTTTGCTATTTTGTGACAATTAAAGTGACATATGTGTCAATTTTTGTCACGCAAAATCTTAATTCAAAATGTTTCAAAAATAAAAGCGCCCCTTGCTTACACAAGAGGCGCTTAAATTTCCCCCACCAAAAGGAATTGCGAATATTAGTTTTGTTTTTTTCGCATTAATTAATCGAACAATGCATCCAATGCATCTTGATCCATTGCAGCTTCACCAGAAGTGCCTTCGTCAAACATTGAATCAATGTCATCTTGTTTAACTTCTGGACCACCTATGGCTGGGCCATTAAGCAATAATTCTTTTTTACGTTTTTGCTCTTCTGTTAGCTCAACTTCAGCATCTTCAACACCCATAACTTTTGCAAAACGGTCAATACGGCTTTCTATGTGATTAAGGGTTTCAACAACTTTTTTAACGCGCTGTCCAGTAATGTCTTGGAAAGAACATGCTTCAAAAATTTCCATCATTTTATCGCAAACTAATGCTTGATAAGAATTAATATCAGTTGCATCAGCAGACATTACTGCCTCTGCAGCTTCCATAATGCGGTGTGTGGCGTCCGCAGTATTTGCAACAATTGCGTCAAGTTCTGCGCCAGCGGTTGGAATGCCGTCATTTTTTATGTCATTAGGACGTAATGCAGCAATTTCTGAACGTGTGCGTTGTATATAAGCTGATAAATAACGCAATTCACCATAAAGTGAATTATCCATAGACCCAAAAAAGGCCATCATTGCTTCACTCATTTGTGATGCAAGGCTAAGAACTTCGCCAAGGCGTGGATCTTTAAGATCTGCCTCTTTTAATGAGCTTAGAGCTTCCCTTACGCGTAAGACTACTTCTGGCGCCGCCATTTCAAACCCCCGATGTGCATAAGCACAAAATATTATTATTAAAAGTCACCAAGTACTGAAGCAATTTTAGCTTTCAGTGTTTGAGCGTTAAAAGGTTTAACAATGTAATTGTTCACACCAGCTTTTTTTGCAGCTATTACGTTTTCAGTTTTTGATTCAGCTGTAACCATAATGAATGGTGTTGGCTTTAAATTCTCATCTGAACGAACTTCACGCAACAATTCATAGCCTGTCATTGGTTCCATATTCCAATCAGAAATAACCAGACCATATTTTTTTGCCTTCATTTTAGCCAATGCTTCTTGACCATCAGCGGCTTCATCGATGTTCTCGAAACCTAATTGTTTAAGAAGGTTACGAATAATACGTATCATAGTTTGGTAATCGTCAACCACAAGAACTGGCGCACCCATATCAACTGCCATTTTGAAACTCCCACACACATTTTTACGGCATTTTTTGCCGTTTGCATCAATTTGACAGTGGTAATTTACAACAAGGACGCTAAAGAAAGATGAATCAAACTGAAATTAAGGAAAAAAATATGCCAAATGCTGTTGGTGGACTTTATTATTCTGAGTTAGAAATCGGCCAATTCGTTGAATTTACTAAAAAAATTACAAAAGATGATGTCGTACAATTTGCGCATATTTCTGGTGATAATAACCCAATTCACCTTGATGAAGACTATGCAAAGGGTACAAAATTCGGCGGAACCATCGCACATGGCATATTAACAGCAGGCTTAATCAGTGCGGCAATAGGCACAAAATTACCAGGCCCAGGTGCAATTTATGTTGGTCAGACTTTGCAATTTAAACGCCCCGTTATGGTTGGTGCAGTTGTAAATGTTCGTGTTGAAATCAAAGATAAGGATGATGCAAAAAACTTTGTTACTATTGAAACTGTAGCAAGTGTTGAAGGTAAAATTGTTCTTACTGGCGAAGCTAAAGTAATGGTTCCCAATCAGGAATAGGATATGAAAGTTTTTTCTGGCTTTAAAGAAGCGCCAAATGAAATAAAGGGTGCGGCAATTGCAATGGGCGCTTTTGATGGTCTGCATTTGGGTCATAAGGCATTAATGCAGCGTGCAAAACAAAATGCACCAGATTGCCAATTAGGCCTTTTGTTATTTGAGCCGCCACCAAAATTATTTTTCGCCAAAGAAAAAGCCAATATGCGCCTTGCGACCGAACGCGTAACCGAGCGTTTGGCGGCAAGTGTTGGGGTCGATATTATTTTCACTTTAAAGTTTGATGCCGAATTTTCACAAATGAGCGCCCAAGATTTTATAGATGAAGTTGTTATCAAGGGTTTTGCGCCAAATAATATAGTGGTTGGCCATGATTTCAGATTTGGTAAAGGCCGCGAAGGCGATGCTTTGATGCTAAAAGAAAAATGTCAAACTGCTGGTATTGATGTGGAAATTATTGATCGTATTGATAATGATGATGGCGTTCGTATTTCTTCAAGCCTTATTCGTGAAGCCTTGCAAAATGGCGATATAAATAATGCCAATTCACTATTAGGGCATCCTTGGATGCTAGAAGGTGTGGTTGAGCATGGTCAAAAACTAGGCCGACAATTGGGATTTCCAACTGCTAATCTAAAATTATATGAGCAAATTCAACCTAAGTTTGGAATATATGCGGTCAAAGTTGATATTGGCGATAAAAATTGGCGCATCGGTGTTGCCAATTTCGGAAGAACCCCAACAACGGGCGTGCGCGATCCATTGTTTGAAGCGCATATATTAGATTTTGATGGCGATTTATATGATAAGAATATTTTTGTAGAAGTTCATCAATATTTGCGCGGCGAAGAAAAATTCCCGTCATTAGATGCATTAATCGAACAAATGCACAAAGATGTTATCGTTACGCGTGACTATTTTAAAGTGTGCGATAAATGAAGAAAAACATCTTAATATTAATTATTTTATCAATAATTTCCTATGGTACATACTCGGTAAGTCAAGGATTAGCGCCAAAATTAGGGCATCTTAAAAATAAAGATTTGGTTGAATTATCAGGTCTTGCGGTTTCGCGTGAAGATAATAATTTATTATGGGCTATAAATGATAGCGGTAATGAACCAGATCTTTTTGCGCTTGATGCAAGTGGGCGCGATCTTGGTAAAATAAGAATTGAAAATGTTGAAAATACTGATTGGGAAGCTATAGCATCTGGCCCTTGTGAATTTTCAAAATCGTGTATTTTTATTGCTGATATTGGTGATAATCGCGCTAAACGTGATGAATTACAAATTCATATAATTGTAGAACCAAAAGTTGGTGTTCATAGTGTTGCACCGTCAAAAACTTTAAAATTTCACATTCCTAATGCCGCGCATGATGCAGAAAGCCTTATGGTTAATCCAAAAGATGGCACAATATATTTAATCGAGAAGAAGCTCTTTAAAGAAAAAAATTTAAAGCAGCGAATTTTCAAACTAATCGAAGATAAAAATTTATCAGATAGTGAAAATGCATATTTAGTGGAATTTGCACAAATTTCAGCGAATTTTAGCCCAAGTGAATATATTGGCTCTATAACTGATGCGACTTTTGATGATGATGGGGAATATTTTTATTTTCGCGATTATGAAAATGTCTATAAAAGCAAGCAACAATTGCAAGAAGGCAAAGTTATTGACGCTATAAAACTTGAAAATGTTCAACTTAAGCAAGGCGAGAGTATAGCTAAAATCCCGAATAGTGAAAGCTTGATTGTTGCTTCTGAAGGTAAGAATGAAGCGATATTCGTTCTACCTATTAATGTTTTTAGCGTAAAATAATGACAAATAGCACCAAAATAATTGATTGGGCGGTTTTAACACTTTTGGTGTTTCTTTGGGGTTCGGCATATGCATTGACGCGTCTTGCAATAAGTAATTTATCGCCAATTTTTGTGGTTTCAATGCGTCTTTGGATTGGCGCAATTTTTTTGTTTTTGGTTTGTAAAATTCTAAATAAAAAAATTCCTTCTTTATATGATGTAAGATCATGGGTTTTGATGGCGGCAACGGGGATTGTTGGCTCTTTAGTTCCATTCTTGCTTATAAGTGTTGCACAAACCCATGTTTCATCGGCGCTTGCATCAATTTATTTGTCGGCAACACCAATGGCGGCGGCTGTTTTGGCGCATTTTTTTATTAAAGGTGAAAAAATAGGTCTTAAAAACGGGTTTGGAGTTTTGCTTGGCGTGCTTGGTATTTTTATTTTATTTGCGCCTAGTATAATGAATGGTGGAATAAATTCACCAATTTGGGCGCAGGCTATTTTACTATTAGGTGCGTTTTGTTATGGCGCTGCCTTAATCATTGTTCGTCTTACAAATCCAAAAATTGACCCGATTGCAATTTCATTTGGCTTTGTTTTTTGTTCTGCGATTATTTCGACGCCATTTATGTTGTTATCAATTAAGGCAAATTTCCCAGTTTTAAATTCGCCAGAAATATTAAGCCTTATCGGCCTTGGAATTGGGCCAACCGCATTGGCATCAATCCTATATGTCAGATTGGTTCATGTCATTGGCCCCGTAATGGTTGCCAATTTTTCCAATCTTGTTCCATTTGTTTCAATTTTGATTGGCTATTTAGCCTTTAGCGAGAAAATTCCAACAACCGCTGGGATTGCGCTTTTGGTTATACTTTTCGGTGTATGGCTTGTGCAAAGGCGATGATTTTGACTCAAATCATCGCCTTCGCCGCTTTGCGGCTCACTTAATGATTTGGAATGCGGACACCGAATAACAAAAAGCGTGGTTTTTGTTATTCGGTGACATAATTTTTTTATTTAAGCACCAGTTTTGATATAATCATCAATAACTTCTTCAAGAACATCCAAAGGCATTGAACCTTGTAGCAGAACTTTATCGTGGAAGGTTTTGATATTGAATTTATTGCCAAGTGCTTTTTTAGCTTTTTCGCGTAATTCCATAATTTTTACGCGACCAACCATATAGCAAGTTGCCTGCCCCGGCCAAACGCAATAGCGCTCAATCTCTGTGGTAATGGCGGCAATTTCATCGCCTGTTGCTTGATGCATATAATCAATTGCTTGTTGTTTAGTCCATTTTTTCGCATGGATACCAGTATCGACAACGCAACGTGCGGCGCGGAATGCCATTGATTGCAAATAACCAATGCGCCCCGCAGGATCATTTTCATAAAGCCCAAGCTCATCGGCAACGGTTTCAGAATATAAAGCCCAGCCTTCACCATAAGCCCCAAACCATAACATTTTAGAGCGAATAAACGGAATGCCCTTTGCTTCTTGTGCAAGCGCAATTTGATTGTGATGCCCAGGGACACCTTCATGCGCCGTCAATGTTGGCAATGACCATTTTGGCCATGCCGCAGTATCGCGCAAATTAATATAATAAGCACCAGGGCGTGAACCATCAGGGGCAGGGGAATTATAATAACCACCCGGAGCACCCGCTTCTGTATATTGTGGCACACGGCGCACTTCTAATTTTGCCTTTGGAAGTGTTGCAAAGGCATTTGGAAGGCGTGAATAAATATCGGCAACCATGCCATTAATGTCTTTAAGCAATTTTTCTTTGCCTTCATCATTATTGGCGTAAATATAGCGTGGGTCGACGGATAATTTTGCCATTCTATCGGCAATTGAACCTTCATTATAACCCAATTGTTTAAGTCCTGCGTCAATTTCTTTACCAAGACTTATAACGAGGGCCTTGCCCAATTCATGAACTTCGTCAGGGGTTTTATTTGTTGTTGTCCAATATGCAAGGCAGGCTTTATAATATTCATCGCCCTTAGGTAATTTCCAAACCCCAGCATCCATTGTTACGTTTTTCAAAAATCCATCAAAAGTATCAATTAGGTTTTTATAAGCAGGCAGTATTTCGCCATTATAAATTGCCTGCGCCTTAGCTTTATAAGCATCGGCATCAAGGCCTGCTTCTTTTGCTTTTTTTGCCAATATTTCAACTAAAACAGGGCTTTTATCATCATATGAAGCATGCAATTGTTTCAACGAAGTCTCAAGAATGAATTTTGGCGGAACAATTCCTTTTTTCGCATCAGAAATTGAACGTGCGGTTTCATCCTTTAATTGTTGTGCAAAGCCATGAAGGCGCGAAATCCAACCATCGGCATCATCTTTGGTTTTAACTGGATGCTGTGAGGCCATGAAATCAGGGAAGCCAACATAAGAACCAGTAAGTTGGGAAATTATATAAGGATTAGGTGAGCCATATCCTGCATCACCAAAACCAAATTTTGCGGCTGCATGCGAATATTTAGCACTCGAAAGGACGATTTTTTGCGTCAAATAATCGGTTTTTGAAAGCCCTTTACTTGGGGTTTTTGAAAGTTTTGCAATCCATTCGCCAACTAATTTATTGCGCGCATTTTCAGCCGCAAGTGATCTATCCGAAACTTTGCCAATATATGGACCACCAACCAATGCTGGTGAGATTGTATATGTTGTGCAGCTTTCAGGGCTATCGCGTAAAATATCATTGGCGATTTTATCTGCAATGACATTTATAGAACTTGATTTTGCAAAAGCATTTTGACCTACAAGGTTTAATGCGCAAAATGAACCCGCACCAATAAGTGCTGCGCGACGTGAAATTTTTATTGACATTATAACCTCTTTATTATGCTGATGCCCAATCTTTTACGATTTTCTCTAATATATCAAGTGGAACTGCGCCTTGTGATAGTATGATATTATGGAATTTTCGAATATCAAATTTGCTTCCCATTTTTGCCTTGGCATATTCGCGTAATTCAACAATTTTTTGGCGTCCAATCATATATGAACATGCTTGCCCTGGCCAAACAATATATCGTTCAATTTCGCTTTCGATCTGTGGAATGAATTTTCCAGTGGTTTGATACATGTAATCAATCGCCTGTTGTTTTGACCAACCAAAAGCATGCATTCCAGTATCAACGACCAAGCGCGATGCACGGAATGCGGTTGATTGTAGGAAGCCAAGTCTTCCTGCGGGGTTATTTTCATACATTCCAATTTCGTCAGCGATTTGTTCGGCATATAAAGCCCACCCTTCTGAATATGCCGTAAAGCCCATCATATTGGCGCGTATGAATGGCAAGGATGTGTTTTCTTGCGCCAATGCTATTTGGTTGTGATGCCCTGGGCTTGCCTCATGATAAGTTAAGGTTGGTAATGACCATTTTGGCCATCCCTTTGTGTCACGCAAATTGATAAAATAAAATCCAGGGCGGGAACCATCAATTGCAGGTCGTTGGTAATAGCCATTTGGTGCACCTGCTTCAATATATTTGGGAACGGCCTTAACCTCTACTTTCGCTTTTGGTAGGGTTTCGAATAATTCACCAAGTCGCGCATTCATGCCATCTACCATAACATTAATATCAGCCAAGACTTTGGCTTTGCCTTCATCATTATTGGGATAGGAATAATTGGGGTCGGAATATAATTTTTCCATTCTTGCCGCTAAAGTACCGTCCTTATACCCAATCTGTTTAAGCAATTCATCCATTTGTGCATTGGTTTGTTCAAGAATTTTTTTGCCCAATTCATGAACTTCTTTTGGTGTCATATTGGTTGTTGTTGCACGTGCCAGCGCTTTTTCATAAAATTTGTCGCCATTCTTAAATTGCCCAACGCCAGCAATTGATTTTGCAGATTTGCGGATTTCTTTAATGGCATCGCGCGTGGCAATATATTGCGGAAGAATTTTAGCTTCAAAAATCTTTGTTGCTTCTTGCCCGTAGGAATTACCATCCAATTTTGCATCATTGGCTTTCTTGATTAGTGAAGAAACTAATGGGCTATTTTTTGCGCCGCCATCTATGACCACATTTAATTGTTTAATTGTGGTGTCCAAAATATAAGAAGGTGGAATTATACCATTTTGGAAATCAGATTTTGCACGCAAAAGATCATCTTGCATTTGGTTTGCAAAGGCATTCAGTCTTAACAGCCATGCATCTGCATCTTCTTTATTTTTGATTTTATGTTGCCCGTCCATGAAGTCAGGGAAGCTTTGGTATGAACCTGTTAATTGCGAAATTACATAGGGTGATGCTTGCCCCATGCTGTCGCCAATTCCAACATTGGCAATATCAACACTATATTGTGTCGAGCTTTTTAGGATATTTAATGTCATTGCATCATTTGGGCTTAATTTTGATGCATCAATATTTTTTAGTATTGCAAGTAATTTTTCTTGACTTTTAATACGCAGCGCTATCGCTTTTGCGCTTTTGTCAGTTAATTTAGAAGAATATGGGCCGCCTACTTTATTGGGGTCAATATTAAGGCTTGTGCATTGTTCGGGGCTATTTTTTAATCTAGAATAGGTTAGTTTTTCTAAAAATGCAGCAAAATCAAAACTATCCGCAAATGCGTTTTGAAAATTTACGCTTGCTATTAATGCGGTCGCACCAACCAAAGTTTCGCGTCTTGAAAAATTAATTCCCATTTTATCCTCACCAAATTTTTTTTAAGCTATGCGTTAAGTACGATTTTGGCAATAATGTTTTGCCGTTTTTCGATAAATAAAAAAGCCAATTTATGAAATTTTTTCAACACCAATCGCAGCCGCCCCTTGACTCTACTTCTTCCCACTCCTAACTCCCCATTGTTAGCAGTCAGGCGTGGTGAGTGCTAAAACTTATTCACGCAGACAAAAATGCTAATAGAATATTTTTTTTGAAACTCATCATAGGGAGATTATTATGAGCTTTCGTCCATTAGGTGACCGCGTTTTGGTTAAACGTACTGAAGAAGAAACCAAAACAACTGGCGGTATTATTATTCCTGACACTGCAAAAGAAAAACCACAAGAAGGCGAAATTATCGCTGTTGGTTCTGGTGTTCGTGATGAAGACGGCAAATTCGTTGCCCTTGAAGTTAAAGTTGGCGACAAAATTCTTTTTGGAAAATGGTCTGGCACTGAAGTGAAAATCAATGGTCAAGATCTTTTGATCATGAAAGAATCTGACGTTCTTGGTGTTTTGGGCTAATTCCCAATTAAATAATAGAAATTATTGGAGAAATAATTATGGCTGCTAAAATTGTAAATTTTGGTTCAGAAGCCCGCGAAAAAATGTTGCAAGGCGTTGATATTCTTGCAAATGCGGTAAAAGTTACTTTAGGCCCTAAAGGTCGTTTTGTAGTTATGGAAAAATCTTTTGGCGCACCGCGCACAACAAAAGATGGTGTTTCTGTTGCTAAAGAAATTGAACTTGAAGATAAATTCCAAAATCTTGGCGCACAATTATTGCGCGAAGTTGCAAGCAAAACAAATGATGTTGCTGGTGACGGTACAACTACTGCAACTGTTTTGGCGCAATCAATCGTTCGTGAAGGAATGAAATCTGTATCATCTGGCCGTAATCCAATGGATTTGAAACGCGGTATCGATAAAGCTGTTACAGAAGTTGTTGCAAGCCTATCTGCATCTGCGAAAAAAGTTTCTGATTCATCTGAAATTGCACAAGTTGGTACAATTTCTGCCAATGGTGAAGAATCTATCGGCAAAATGATTGCTGATGCGATGTCAAAAGTTGGCAATGAAGGCGTTATCACTGTTGAAGAAGCAAAGTCAGCAGAAACAGAGCTTGATGTTGTTGAAGGTATGCAATTCGATCGTGGTTATTTGTCACCATATTTCGTGACAAATCCTGACAAAATGGAAGCGCAATTAGAAAATCCACTTATCTTGATTTTCGAGAAAAAACTTTCTTCTTTGCAGCCTATGCTTCCTATTCTTGAAGCAGTTGTTCAAGGTGGTCGCCCACTTTTAATTATCGCAGAAGATGTTGAAGGTGAAGCATTGGCAACTTTGGTTGTTAATAAACTTCGTGGTGGTCTTAAAGTTGTTGCGGTTAAAGCACCTGGTTTCGGTGATCGCCGTAAAGCAATGTTGGAAGATATTGCAATCCTAACTGGTGGCCAAGTTGTTTCTGAAGATTTGGGTATCAAACTTGAAAACGTTTCTTTGGAAATGTTGGGCACAGCCAAAAAAGTAACAATTCGCAAAGATGACACAACAATTGTTGATGGCGCTGGCGAAAAATCAGACATTGAAGCACGTGTTGCGCAAATCAAACGTCAAATCGAAGAAACTTCTTCTGATTATGACCGTGAAAAACTTCAAGAGCGTTTGGCTAAATTGGCTGGCGGTGTTGCTGTTATCCGCGTTGGCGGCATGACAGAAGTTGAAGTTAAAGAGCGTAAAGATCGCGTTGATGATGCATTGAACGCAACCCGTGCTGCGGTTGAAGAAGGTATCGTCCCTGGCGGTGGTACTGCATTGCTTCGTGCATCTCAAAATATCAAAGTTGTTGGTATCAATGATGACGAAAACGCAGGTATCGCAATCGTGAAAAAAGCATTGCAATCACCTATTCGTCAAATCGTTGAAAATGCAGGTGTTGAAGGTTCTATCGTTGTTGGTAAAATCCTTGAAAACAGCAGCCCTTCATTCGGCTTTAATGCGCAAACTGAAGAATATGTTGATATGGTTGCAACTGGTATTATCGACCCGGTGAAAGTTGTTCGTACTGCACTTCAAGACGCGGCATCTGTTGCATCATTGATTATCACTACAGAAGCAGCAATCACAGAAGCACCTAAAAAAGATAGCGCAATGCCTGCAATGCCAGGTGGCGGTATGGGTGGTATGGACTTCTAAAATACCCCTAGCTTCTAGTTTAAATTTTGCAGGCCCTATACTTAAGTGTATGGGGCCTGTTTATTATTTTAGGTTGCAAAATTTGTTCTTTATGCATTCTTATAATGGCGAATCAGGTGGTGAGGGCCATATTCCATACTAAAAATAAGGGTTTTATGCGTTTTTTACTATGTGATTGTTATTTTGGAGGATTTGCCAAAAGCACAAATAAAGACATGATTTTCCGCGTTTAGCATCACAATTTTTTTACAGAAAATTAGAATTACGCATCGGTAAGTCTTAGAGGTATTCAAAAAATTTTAGTTACCAAATTTTTTTTCATTTTCTTATCGGAATTTTTTTCAGTAATTATGTTCATCTAACAAGATACATATTTGGGAATGGTATGTAGAGTTTTTAAAAATCATAATAAATGTTTTATATTGTTTAGGTTATTACTAAATAAAAGAGGAAATATGAATAATTGTTCATGTTGAATACTTGATATTTTTCAATAGTGAAAACGGTTCCACACATATAGAATTTCTAAATATTGAAAAATTCGCAGTTGTTACCAGTGACTAACTGATAAAAGCCCTATCCATATATGATAAATTTATTATGCTGAATTATGAATACTGCACAATTCTTTATTTGGTTCAAGGCGGTGTCTGTACGATGTAATTCCATCGGATTTTGGGGGCAAACCGAGAATGGAAAAGACTATGATAACCAATGATGATACATCTTCTGATAGGCGTTCACTTATCATTGATGCGGCAACAAAATTATTTTGCCAAAATGGTTATTCTGGGACACGAATGTCTGACATCGCAGAGGCTATAAATGTTACAAAACCTATAGTTTACCGCTATTTCTCTTCAAAGGAGGAATTGTTTGCGGCTTGGGTTGATATTGTTTTGGTCGCACGTCGCAATGAAATTGTCGAGCGTATAGTTAATTCAAATAAAAGCGTTAAAGACGAAGCATATACGATTTTAATGAATTCTGTTGATGGCTTAGGCTCGCCTATCATTCTTGCGCCTTGGCGTATTGCAATTCTTGAAAGCGATAATTTCCCAAATATCACCCAATTGATAAGGGAAAAATTCAAATTGCCGATTTTTCTTGCCGTCAAAGAGCTTTTTGAAAGAGGTCTTAAGAATAAAGAGATTCAAGGCGAAAGCGCGGATGTTCTTGCACGCTTGTTTTGTTCACCAATTGCCGCAGGCGCATCTATGTTTGCAACTTTTGGTCTTGATTATATGAGCCGTGAAGAAACGGAGCATTTGTTCATTGCGCATCACAAAAGCTTTTTTGAAAAATGGTCGGTTTAATATTAAATTCAAATTAAATCTTCAATTATTAAATAATTATATTTTGCTTTTGATGTTTTCAAATAAGAATTTTTCAAAAACGCGATAGCGTTTGGTATCAATTATACTTTTGTGTGATGAAAGCCAAAAGGTGCGTGAAATTGAAATTTCATTGGCTAATAATCGCGTTAAATTATTATCGGCAATGAAATTTGGTAAAATAGCAATTCCAACCCCTTGTTCGACCAAGTTTTTTTTCGCAATTATCGATGAACATCTTAGGCGTGGTTTGAAATACGGAAATACTTCTTCAAAATATCTAAGCTCTGGCGCATATATTAAATCATCAACATAGCCAATTAAAGTATGATTTTCTAAGTCATTCTTTTCTTTGATATTTGCCGCTTTTTCATAGTTTTTTGAACAATAAAGGCCAAGTTCATATTCAAGCAAAGGTCTTGAAATAATCAATTTTGATTTTGGCTTTGAAAGACCAATTGCAATATCAGCTTCACGGCGCGAAAGGCTTAGGAAGCCACTTCCCGATACTAAATCTATTTCAATATCAGGGTATAATTTGTGAAATTTTGAAATAGTTTTGGTTAAAATATTAGCGCCAAAACCTTCAGCCGCACTAAGCCTTATTGTGCCTTTAATATTTCTATCATTATCAAACTTGCGGCCAAAAATTGATCCTGTTTGTAATTCAACTTCTTCACATTTTTCCAATAATTGAGTGCCAGCATTTGTAAGTTGATGGCCTCTGCGATGTTTTTCAAAAAGTATTTGTCCCAAATCTTCCTCAAGGCGTTTTATACGTCGCGCAACAGTGGTTTCATCAAGTTTTAAATCAATTGCGGCATCGGCAATATTATTCTTTCTTGCAGCGCTAAGAAATATACGTAAATTATCCCAATTAATTATATTTGACACTTAATTTCACCTGCAAAAATACCGCTTCATGATGCGAAATTTGGTGTTTACACGATTTTGTGCAACCTATAAAGATTGATTTATTTAAAACATGGGGAAGAATATGCGTAATGTAGGGCATTTTATTGGCGGCAAAAAAATTGAAGGCCAATCTGGACGTTTTGGCGATTTCTACAATCCATCAACTGGTGAATTACAAGGCAAAGTTGCCCTTGCAAATGTATCGGAGCTTGACCAAGCCGTACAAAATGCCAAACGAGCCCAAAAAGAATGGGCGCATGTAAACCCACAGCGCCGTGCACGCATCATGTTTGATTTTAAAGCTTTGGTTGAAAAAAACATGGATGAATTGGCGCTTCTTTTGTCATCTGAACATGGCAAGGTTATTGCCGATTCAAAAGGTGATATTATTCGTGGCCTTGACGTGGTTGAATTTGCATGCGGTATTCCGCAAAACCAAAAGGGCGATCATACTTTAGGTGCAGGCCCCGGGGTAGATGTTTATTCGGTTCGTGTTCCATTGGGTGTTGTGGCGGCAATAACGCCATTTAATTTCCCAGCCATGATTCCAATGTGGATGTTTGGTGTGGCAATCGCAACTGGTAATGCCGTTATATTAAAACCATCAGAGCGTGACCCATCAGTTCCAATTAGATTAGCTGAATTATTCATCGAAGCGGGCGCGCCCGCTGGGCTATTGAATGTTATAAATGGTGATAAAGAGGCGGTGGACGCAATCTTGCAGCACCCTGATATTAAGGCAGTTTCATTCGTTGGCTCATCCGATATTGCCCATTATGTTTATCATGAAGCGGCAAAATATGGCAAACGTGCGCAATGTATGGGCGGGGCAAAAAATCATGGCATAATCATGCCAGATGCCAATATGGATCAGGCAGTAAAAGATATTGTTGGCGCAGCTTACGGTTCGGCAGGGGAACGCTGTATGGCGCTTCCCGTTGTTGTTCCAGTTGGTGAGGGAACGGCAGAAAAATTACTTGATAAATTAATGCCTGCAATCGAAGCCTTGAAAATCGGCATTTCAACTGACCCACAGGCCGATTATGGCCCTGTTGTAACCGCCGCCCACAAAGCAAAAGTAACTGGAATGATTGATAAAGCGGTCGAAGAAGGCGCAAAATTATTAATCGATGGGCGTGGATTTAAACTTCAAGGTTATGAAAATGGTTTCTTTATGGGGCCAACATTGCTTGATAATGTATCAACCGATATGGTGACTTATAAAGAAGAAATTTTTGGCCCAGTTTTGCAAATTGTGCGCGCCAAAACTTTTGAAGAAGCAATTAAACTTCCGTCTGAGCATCAATATGGCAATGGCGTTGCAATCTTTACCCAATCAGGGCGTGCCGCCCGCGAATTTGCCGCACAGGTTGAGGTTGGAATGGTTGGCATAAATGTGCCAATACCTGTTCCGGTTGCATATCATTCTTTTGGCGGGTGGAAGCGTTCGGCATTTGGTGATATTAATCAATATGGCATGGAGGGAGTGCGCTTTTACACCAAAACCAAAACCATCACCGAAAGATGGCCTGAATCTTTAACCGAAGATAGCGCATTCATTATTCCAACTTTTTAAAGGAAATATTGTGTCTAATTACGAAACCCTAATTGTTGAAACCAAAGGTAAAGTGCTTTTGGTAAGTATTAATCGCCCCGATAGTTTGAACGCATTAAATACCAATGTTATGCGCGAAATCACGCAAGTTGCAAAAGATGCCGACAAAAATCCTGAAATTGCAGCTTTGGTAATTACAGGTTCGGGCCGTGCCTTTGCGGCGGGCGCAGATATTAAAGAAATGGCGGATAAAAGTTTCACAGATATGTATATGGGTGACTTTTTTGGTGCGTGGGATGAATTTGCCAATTGCCGCAAGCCAAAAATAGCTGCTGTTAATGGCTTTGCACTTGGTGGTGGATGCGAACTTGCAATGATGTGCGATATGATTTTTGCCTCAACAAAAGCAAAATTTGGACAGCCTGAAATCAAATTGGGCGTAACCCCTGGCATGGGTGGTTCGGTTCGTCTTACGAAAGCGGTTGGTAAATCAATGGCAATGGATATGGTTTTAACTGGGCGCATGATTGATGCCGATGAAGCCAAAGCAATCGGCCTTGTAAGCCGTGTTATAGAACCCGACGATTTATTAAACCAAGCCTTAGAGGCTGCAAGCGAAATTGCAAAATATTCACAAGTGGCATCAATTGCCGCCAAAGAAATGGTAAATCGCGCTTTAGAACTTTCAACCCAAGAAGCTGTGCGCTTTGAGCGTCGCCTTTTCCAAGCCCTATTTGCAACCGAAGACCAAAAAGAAGGCATGGCAGCTTTCACTGAAAAACGCGAAGCCAAATTTAAGGATAAATAATGCAATTTTCCCTGAATGAAGATCAAATCGCCATTCAAAATATGGCGCAAGAATTCACCCAAGAACGCATTACGCCATTTGCCGCAAAATGGGATGAAGACCATATTTTACCACGCGATGTTATAAATGCTGCCGCCGAACTTGGCTTTTTGTCAATTTATGTATCGGAAGAAAGCGGTGGGGTTGGTCTTGGACGCCTTGAATCTGCACTTATTATGGAGGCGATGGCTTATGGTTGCCCATCAACATCGGCCTTTATTTCAATACATAATATGGCATCTTGGATGATTGATACTTATGGAAGCCAAACATTAAAAGATAAATATTTACCGCAATTAATCACTGGCGAAAAATTGGTTTCATATTGCCTTACCGAACCAAATTCAGGTTCGGATGCCGCAAGCCTTGCAACAAAAGCAATTGACGATGGTGATTCATATATTGTTACTGGTTCAAAAGCCTTTATTTCGGGCGGTGGCTATAATGATTTATATGTCACAATGGTACGAACAGGCGAAGCGGGGCCAAAGGGAATTTCATGTCTTATAATCGAGAAAGACATGAAGGGTGTAAGTTTTGGCGCCAATGAGCGTAAATTAGGTTGGCGTTCACAACCAACTGCACAGGTAAATTTTGACAATGTTCGCGTTCCCAAAGAAAATTTGGTTGGTGAATTAGGGCAGGGGTTTAAATTTGCCATGTCTGGCCTTGATGGTGGGCGCTTAAATATTGGCGCATGTTCATTGGGCGGTGCGCAACGTTGCCTTGACGAAGCCATTAAACATACCAAAGAACGTAAGCAATTTGGTAAATCAATATCCGATTTCCAAGCAACACAATTCACCCTTGCCGATATGGAAACCAAATTACAAGCGGCGCGCACTTTGCTATACACTGCGGCCTGCAAAGTAACTGAAAGCGCCAAGGATAGAACCCAATTTGCGGCAATGGCAAAAAGATTTGCAACTGATACGGGTATGGAAATCGCCGATAGTGCGCTGCAACTTCATGGCGGCTATGGCTATTTAATGGATTATCCGATTGAGCGTTTTTTCCGTGATTTGCGGGTTCATCGCATTTTAGAAGGCACGAACGAAATCATGCGCACAATTATTGCCAAGGGGCTTTTATCTTGAGTGATAACGTAATTATCGAAATTATTGGCAATCTTGGGCTTATTACATTAAATCGCCCCGAAAGCCTTAATGCCCTTAATACGAAAATGTGCAAAGACATTACCAATGCACTTTTGAATTGGGAAAATGACGATAATATTAAGGCAGTTTTGATAAAAGGTGCGGGCGATCGTGCCTTTTGCGCGGGCGGCGATATTATCATGCTTCATAATTCTGGTCGTGATAAAACTAATGAAGCCGAAATTTTTTGGCGCACTGAATATGCCTTAAATGAATTAATCCATTCCTATCCCAAGCCATACATTGCCTTGATTGATGGTATTACAATGGGCGGTGGGGTTGGCTTGTCGGTTCATGGTAAATATCGTATTGCAGGTTCAAAAACCTTATTTGCCATGCCTGAAACTGGAATTGGTTATTTCCCCGATGTTGGGGGTACATATTTTCTGCCGCGTTTGGGGCGCGCTATTGGTAATTGGATGGGGCTTACGGGGGCGCGAATTGATGGGGCAATGGCCTGTAAAATTGGTGTTGCAACCCATTATATCGATAGCCACAAACATAATGATTTAATAAGTGCCTTAAGTGGCAGCCAATTAAATGGTAGTTTTGAGCAAATCGAAGAAATTTTGGGCGAAATTTGCATTAATTTGCCCCCGATTGCCGATTTGCCGCCAAGTATAAATTGTTTTGATAATGATGATTTAGCAAGCATTACTAATTGCCTTGAAAGTTCAAATGATGATTGGGCAATGGCGCAATTAAAAGCCATAAAAACCAAATCACCAATCGCGCTTTGTGTTACATTATTGGCGATGAAAAAGGGCGGTTTTTTAAGTTTCCGCGAGGCAATGATACGCGAATTAGACCTATCATTAAATTTCCTAAAATCACATGATTTTTACGAAGGCATTCGCGCCCAAGTGATTGATAAGGATAGAAATCCCAAATGGGAATATAATGATATTTCGCAAATTTCGGATGATAAAATTGCGCAATTTTTCGCGCTTAATCCCAAAATACTTGAATTTATAAAATAGGTGTAAAATGGCAAATATCGCATTCATTGGCCTTGGAAATATGGGCGGCGGCATGGCAGCCAATTTGGCAAAATCACACATGGTTTTCGCCTTTGATTTATCCCAAGACGCAATTGAAAAGGCAAAGTTGGCGGGTTGCGAAATTGCGCCCTCTGCCAATGATGCGGTTAAAAATGCGCAAGTGATTGTTACAATGCTACCTGCGGGTGCGCATGTGAAATCGGTTTATTTAGGTGATAATGGTATTTTGGCCAATGCACCGAAAAATTCACTTTTCCTTGATTGTTCAACTATTGATATAGAAAGCGCACGCGAAGTTGCAAATGCTGCTATTGCATTTGGGCATGAATTTTGTGATGCCCCTGTTTCTGGCGGTGTTGCGGCGGCAAATGCAGGCACTTTGACCTTTATGGTTGGCGGCGAAAATTCATCATTTGAAAAAGCAAAACCAATATTGGAAAATATGGGTAAAAAGATTTTTCACGCGGGCAATATTGGCAATGGGCAGGCGGCAAAAATCTGTAATAATATGCTTCTTGGTATTCACATGATTGGCACATCGGAGGCCTTTAGTTTAGCAAAAAAACTTGGCCTTGATGCACAGGCATTTTTTGATATTTCATCGGTTTCATCGGGGCAAAATTGGTCAATGACATCTTATTGCCCAGTGGCAGGACCAGTTCCAACATCGCCCGCCAATAATGATTATAAAGCAGGTTTTGCCGCTGCCATGATGCTTAAGGATTTACGCCTCGCAGCGCAGGCGGCAAGCAATGTGAAAGCTGCCACACCAATGGGCGCAAATGCATTAAGCCTTTATTCAATCATGGAACAACAAGGCATGGATACAATGGATTTTTCGGCAATTATCAAACTGTTTGATAAAGAGCTTTAATGCGCCATTGGAACTGGGCCGCCATCTTTTGAAGGCTTTGGTACGAAAAATACCATACAAGCTGCACAAAATGTAATTACTGCAAGCAACATAAAGGTTTCATTGGTTGCCAACATTACCGCTTGTGGCATTAGATTTTGCGAATAATTGCTTGCTATATCTAATTTTGAACCGCCACTTGCCGTAATGTTGCGCGCCAATTCACCTGTTGCATCAACCGAACCCGCAAGGTTTGCATAATTTTCTTTGATTTTATTGTCCCAAATTGTGGTAACTGTTGAAGTGGCAAATGCCCCTGCAAGTGTTCTTAGAAATGCCATTAAGCCCGCTGCTGATTCAGCTTCTGATGGTTCAACACTTCTTAATGCCATACTTGAAAGTGGAACGAAGAATAAAGGCATACCAACACCCATTATGAACAAAGGAAATGCAACATTCCAATATGTCATATCGGTTGTTCCAAAAGATCTTACCAATGCAATAAAGCCAAGCCATGAAACGCCAATGAACACTAATTTGCGCGGGTCAAACCTATCACCAAACGCGCCAACCAGTGGCGCCATAAATATTGCAAGCGCACCAGTCCACGCGGTCGCCATACCTGACCATGTTGAAGTATAGTTCATATAACCTTGTAGCCACAATGGATTAAGAACGTTAATTCCAAAAAATGCCCCGAATGCAACAACAAGGGTTGTAACAGATGCAACATAGCCGCGATGTCTAAATACCCTCAAATCAACGATTGGATTTTTTTCGGTTAATTCCCAAATGATGAACGCAAAGAAACCAACAATCGCAACCATTGCAAGATTTCTTATTTCTTCGCTTGCAAACCAATCTTTATCTTTGCCTTCATCAAGCATGATTTGTAATGCTGCAATCCAAAGAACCATTAAGCCCAAGCCAATAAAATCCACCGATTTCTTTTCTATTGGTGTTTCTTGGCTTCTTAATAGAGGATAAACAATAATTGAACAGGCTATTGCAATCGGTACGTTAATTAAGAATGCATATTCCCATTTATAATATTCACACAAAAACCCGCCTAAAATTGGCCCTGCGACAGGCGCAACCAATGTTGTCATCGCCCAAAGCCCCATTGCCGCGCCTATTTTTTCTTTTGGGAATATTCGCATCAATAAAGTTTGTGCAAGTGGCATCATCGGCCCGCCACTTAAGCCTTGTAAGATACGACCTAATAATAGTGCAGGAAAAGTTGTTGAAATACCGCAAATTAATGATGTTAATCCAAACATTAGCATTGCAGTCGTGAAAACGCGAACCGAACCAAATCTTTGCGAAAGCCATCCAGTAAGCGGAACTGAAACCGCTTCGGCAACTGCATATGAAGTAATAATCCATGTGCCTTGTGATGTACTAATTCCAAGGCTGCCGGCGATTGTTGGCACGGCAACATTGGTAATGGTCATATCAAGAACCGCAACAAAATTACCAAGTGCAAGCATTATTGCGGCAAGCCACAAGCTGCTACCTGAAAGTTTCACTGGCTCAGGTATTGATGCTTCTTTTTCCATATTAAAGCCTATTTGCCTTTTGTGGCGTTTGAATTATTTTTGTCAGACCAGGTATCTATTTTAACCTTCATAGAAAGCCCAACTTTAAGTGGGTTCTTGGTTAAATCTTTGGCATCAATATTGATGCGAACTGGAAGTCTTTGAACAACTTTAATCCAATTACCACTTGCATTTTGTGCAGGTATTAAAGAGAAAGCCGAACCAGTGCCGCCTGAAAAACCTACGACAGTGCCATGATAAACCACTTTTTCGCCATATAGATCAGATGTTACTTCAACTTTTTGACCAAGTCTTACATCGCGTAATTGAACTTCTTTGAAATTAGCATCAATATGGATTTGATCCACAGGAACAATTTCCATCAAAGAAGCACCAGCTTGCACTTTTTGACCAATTTGAACCTGCCTGCGTGCTATTACACCAGATATTGGGGCATATATATTTGTATCGTCCTGATTATTTCTTGCTTGTTGAAGGCGGGTTTTTGCCAATAAAACTTCTGGATTGTCGCTAATTGTGCTATTGGCAAAGCTTGCTGCATTTGAATTTCGCGTTCCAATTGCCGCTAATTTATTTGCTTTTGCTTGCTCAAGTGATGCTTTTGCAAGTGCCAAATTATAAATTGATGCATCATATGCGTGTTTTGCATTGGTAAGCTCATCACCTGATACAGCGCCTGCACCAATTAGGTTTTGTCTGCGTTGCAAATCAACTTTGGTTTTTTGTAAGTCAATATTTGCTGCAACTATTCTTTCTGATGCTGCTTTAATATCGGCATCGCGGGCATCAATTTGTGCCGAGAATTGCTTATCACTTGCCATTTGGCCAGTGACTTTACGCATTGCCATTTGCAATTGCGCCTCGGCCTCTTGGATTGCAAGTTTTTGGTCGCTATCGCCAAGTTTGGCGATTAAATCACCTTGATGAACATATTGGGTATCAATAACGTTCAATTCAGTAATTGTACCTGAAATTTTTGGTGTTATTTGTGCTAATTCTGCTGCAGCATATGCATTATCAGTTTTAACATAGCGCGATGCATTTGTTTCCAGATAATTATATAAAAAATATCCGCCCACAGCGACAACTGCCAATACACTAAACCCAATTATTCGGGTTCTAGTGGCATTTTTTGCCGCAGGGGCAGGGGGAGGAGCGGGAGGATTAGTATTATCAATTTCTTGTTGTTCAGTCTGTGACATGATTATTCTCTATTGCTTATTCTTTAAAAACATATCCACCACCCAATGATTTTATTAGGGCGATTTCAACAATTAATCTTTGATCTTGAAGATTTGCTTCGATGTTTTGGGCGTTTAAAAATACCGCTTGGGCGTTTAAAACATCAATATAATTTCCAACACCGCCTTTATATCTAAGGCGAATGTTTTCAAGCGCAGCGCGTGTTTCGCTGGTTTGCAAATGTGCAGCGTCAATTTGTGATTTTAGCTCAATAAAACTTATTGATGCTTGGTCAATTTCATTAAATGCATCAATCAATGACTTATTATAATTTGCGATTGCAAGATTATATTCAGCGTTTGAGTTACCAAGATTCGCATCAAGTGTTTTTTGCGCAAACAAAGGCAATGAAACCGCAGGGCCAAATTGACCGATCAAAGAACCAGTATCAAGTAAATTAGCAATCCCAAGCGAGCTTAGACCAATATTTCCAGAAAGGCTTACATTTGGATAATATTTTGTAATTGCGACATCAACTTTTTTTGCCGCAAATATTGCGCGCATTTTTGCGGCAATAATATCAGGCCTGTGACCTAAAATATCAGCGCGTAAATCAGATGGAATTTGTGCCTCAAAAATTGGGTAAATTTTTGGTTGGTGAATGCTTAATGCTACTTGTGGGCCATCGCCAATTAATGCGGCAATCGCACTTTTTTCAAGTTTGATTCTTTCATCATTAGTTTCAATTTGCAATTTTATTGCATCAACTTGTGCCTGCGCCTGATTAGTCCTAGCTTTTATTTCAAGGCCATTTTTAAAGCGCAAGTTAACAAGTTTTGCTGTTTCTTTTGCATTATCCAACAAAAGTTCAAGGTTTTGCTTTTGCGTATATAGATTTTGTAATCTGGCATATTCATTTGCAATAGCAGATGAAAGATTGATTCTAACAAAAGCCTCGTCGGCACGCGCAGAATCGATTTGCGCACCAGCAGCTTGAAGTTCGGCGCGTCTTTGCCCCCAAATATCAAGGTCTTTACTTGCGGATAAAGTTACTTGCCCAAAATCTTTTACACCTTTTGGGGCAAATGCCTTTGGGAAAAGCCCATTATAGGTTTGCTTTTGCAAATAAGCAGTCGCATCAGCATTTGCATGTAAGCCGTATGTTGCGTCAACACCTTCGGAATAGATAATTGCCTGTTCTATGCGGGTTTTGGCAATATCAATGCTTGGTGAATTATTAAATGCAAGCTCAATTAAATTATTTAATTGCGCATCATTATATTTTACCCACCATTTCTCCTTAGGCCATTCGGCGGCATTTTGGGAAATGTTTGCACTTAAATCAATTGTGCTTGTTGCAATCGGTGCGATTGAGCTTTTTGGGTTTGGTATTTGGGCGCATGCAGATAAAGCAAATGCGAAAAGCCCCAAAATACTTACGCGCTCTAATAAATTATAGCGGATTTTGCTTTTTGCTGTTTCTTTTGTGTAATATGGGGAGGAGGCCATTTTATACTCATCATTATAGGATGGGGATTTTGTTTCCCAATTAGTCGCGTCGTCATTATTAATAATGAAACCCGTTCTAACCATTTTTTAAAGCATCCTGATTTATTGTGTGTGTTTATATAATTTTAAACTGAACCGTTCAGTACATTTATATATTCAATTAGCATTGACTTTGTCAATAGAAAACTGTAACGTTCAGTTCAGTTTTAACAGGAAAGATATCAAGTTGCGCACAAAAAGCGAAGAAAGACGGCAAAAAATTCTAGATGTGGCGGCAAAAATTTTTGCCAAACACGGATTTGAAAATGCCTCTATGACTGATATTTCCGCAAAAGTTGGCGGCTCTAAAGCAACTATTTATAGTTATTTTAAATCTAAAGAAGAAATATTCTCTTGCGCTGTTCAAAAATTCGCTGATGAAAAACGCAAAGCATTATTAGAAATTTTAAACGATGATGGTTTGGGCATCGATAAAGCATTGTTTCGATACGGCGTTAAATTAACCGAATTTCTTACACAGCCACAAATTATTGCCGCAAGGCGTATGATTGTTGCGCCTAATACATCAAAGGAAATTGCAAATTTCTTTTATGAAAAAGGGCAAAAATGCACTTATGAAAGTTTAAGTGAGTATTTTCAAACGCAAATTGATAATAATATTATTGTAAATTGCGATGCTATTTTGGTGGCGCGTCAATTTCTTGCCCTAATTGTTCACCCATTAAGTGAGCCTTTATTATTCCAAACTTGCACAAAAATAGCAAAAGAAGAGCGCGATCAAGTTGTTCAAAGTGCCGTTGATATAATTTTAAAATTTTATGGAACGCCAAAGGCAAAGGGCGAATAATATAATAGCATATTAATCATCTATTTTATCAAAATGGAATCATCTCATAAATAATTTATAAGATTTGGTGGTGCTGTTTTGGAAAGTTTTGATAGTGACGAAGCGCTTGCATTATATATTGCACGAAATGCGGGGCAAATATTATGCAATTTACGCAATAATTCGGAATTAAGTGGAAAAGAATTGGGTAATTTCGCAGATAAAGCGGCAAATGACTTTATTGTTGAAACAATTAAAAAGCATAGACCGAATGATGCGATTCTATCTGAAGAAGAGTGTGACGATAAAAAAAGGCTTTCTAAATCACGCGTTTGGATAATTGACCCGCTCGACGGAACATATGAATATTGTGAAAATCGAAATGATTGGGCTGTTCATATTGCCCTTGCTATTAATAATAAGCCAGAATTAGGGATTGTGGCGATTCCATCATCTGAAAAAATCTACTCATCAAATAGTTTGATAAGTCGTGAAGAATCAAAAGCGCCAATTAAAATCGCAATTAGTCGAAGCAGGACGCCTCAAATCGCATATGAATTAGGGCGATTCTTAAATGCAGAATTGATTCCAATGGGATCAGCTGGCGTTAAAGCAATGGCAGTAGTTGAAGGTAATGTTGACATTTATTTTCATATTGGTGAGCAAAAGGAATGGGATAATTGTGCGCCCGTAGCAATTGCTTTGGCAAATGGCCTTCATGTATCG
>Ga0209460_1000102_pt1:0-55000 | contig 129636 bp, 118 predicted proteins | sample EBPBio132013_DNA_FD_185868 | JGI IMG/M metagenome (GOLD analysis project Ga0209460, IMG submission 185868) | Wastewater treatment Type I Accumulibacter community from EBPR Bioreactor in Madison, WI, USA - Reactor 2_5/13/2013_ DNA (SPAdes)... | ecosystem: Engineered > Bioreactor > EBPR... | reverse complement strand
GCGTGGACGCCAGTTCGCGTGGAGTCATCCTTGAAATACGACCCTTGATCTCGGTGGCATCTAACCGCGGTCCCTTATCGGGATCCGGGACCCTACATGACGGGCAGTTTGACTGGGGCGGTCGCCTCCTAAAGTGTAACGGAGGCGCGCGATGGTGGGCTCAAGCCGGTCGGAAATCGGCTGTTGAGTGCAATGGCATAAGCCCGCCTGACTGCGAGACTGACGAGTCGAGCAGAGACGAAAGTCGGCCATAGTGATCCGGTGATTCTGCGTGGTAGGATCATCGCTCAACGGATAAAAGGTACTCCGGGGATAACAGGCTGATGACCCCCAAGCGTCCATAGCGACGGGGTCGTTTGGCACCTCGATGTCGGCTCATCTCATCCTGGGGCTGGAGAAGGTCCCAAGGGTATGGCTGTTCGCCATTTAAAGAGGTACGTGAGCTGGGTTCAGAACGTCGTGAGACAGTTTGGTCCCTATCTACCATGGGTGTCGAAACTTGAGAGGATCTGTCCCTAGTACGAGAGGACCGGGATGGACATACCTCTGGTGGACCAGTTGTCATGCCAATGGCATAGCTGGGTAGCTAAGTATGGAATAGATAAACGCTGAAAGCATCTAAGCGTGAAACTAACCTCAAAACCAGGTTTCATTGAGAGTCGTGATAGACCATCACGTTGATAGGGCAGGTGTGGAAGCATGGTGACATGTGAAGCTGACTGCTACTAATAACTCAATCGCTTAATCATTAATTCGAACCCGCAAGGGCAAGTATAGATTACGCAATTCATATGCGGTGAAAATCGCATTCGTACAACGAAACATTCTAACGAATGTCCCTCAATTCGATATAAATTATAGCCAAAAATTTCAATAAGCACGAAACTCGTGCATTAACAGACTATGTCAACTTTTAGAGATGTGTTTGAATGACCTGGTGGTTATGCCAGAAGTTCCCCACCCGATCCCGTCCCGAACTCGGTCGTTAAGTCTTCTTGGGTCAATGGTACTGCGTCTTAAGGCGCGGGAGAGTAGATTGCCGCCGGGTCTTTCAAGCACATCCCTTAAACAACCCTCCTTTACTTTTCTTGATTAAGCCGCCTCGTGCGGCTTTAGTCATTTCTAAAGATACGATATCATACTTTGCAATTCTTTCGAACCTGGCCATGCCAAAGCCTTCATCGGTTCCAATTACGACCAACACGTCGTAAAACATCTTTATCGCGGGGTGGAGCAGCCCGGTAGCTCGTCAGGCTCATAACCTGAAGGCCGCAGGTTCAAATCCTGCCCCCGCACCCAAATATTACAATAAAAGCAACAAATTAAAAAACAGCCCCATCATCAGAGTGGGGCTTTTTTGCGTTAAAATCGCTAGCACATAATTAGCACACTTTTGACATATCCCAAAAACCTGATAGACTCTATGCAATTTCAACTCTTTTAAGGGTTATGTGAAGGATTTTTGGCATGTCAAATCATGAGATATTGGGTGGCAGGGTGCAGCTATTTCAGCGCCCAAATAGCAAATATTGGCAATGCTCTTGTTCGGTAGGTGGGCAACAATATCGAACAAGCACTAAGGAAGAGCGTCTGGCTTCCGCCAAATCCTTTGCTGAGGATTGGTTTTTAGGACTACTTGGTGCTGAGCGCACTGGCGAACTTGTTAAGAAAGATGCACCGCGTGAAATTACATTCGCCGATGTCGCTGAGCAATTCATGCTTGAATATGAGACTATCACAGAAGGCGAAAGAAGTAGGAAATGGGTTGAAGGCTATGAGATTAGATTGCGGCTTCATCTATTGCCATATTTTGGTGATATGCCAATTTCGCAAATTACAGAAGGTCGTGTGCAAGATTATAGGGTACATCGCGCCACACAAGCTGGTCGGCAGCCAAAGAATGCCCCTAAAGGCTATATTAAGCCGCCATCACGTTCAACAATACATGATGAGATAGTTGCCTTGCGCCAAGTGCTTAAAACGGCTGCAAGACATGGTTGGGTTAAGCATGTTCCGAATTTAACGCCACCTTATAAATCACAAGGCAAGATAGTTCATCGGGCATGGTTTAGTCCTAATGAATATAAAGAATTATATCGGGCAACCCGTGAGCATGCCAAAACCATTTCGCCACGTTATAAATGGAATGCCGAACAATTACATGATTTCGTGCTATTTATGGGTAATACTGGTCTTCGTCCAGATGAAGTAAAATTATTGCAACACCGTGATGTTGCAATTGTTAAAGATGGTGCAACTGGGGAGCGCATCCTTGAAATAGAGGTACGTGGTAAACGTGGTGTTGGTTATTGCAAATCAATGCCTGGGGCGGTTCGTGTGTATGAGCGAATGTTGGCAAGGCCAATGCCGCAGCCACAAGGTCGCTTACGCAAAGGAGAAGAACCACCACCTGCTATTTTACCAAAGCGTACAGATTTATTATTTCCGGGCAGCAATCTCAAAATGTTCAATCAGGTCTTAGATAAGGCAGGTCTTAAATATGATCGTGATGGCCAACCACGAACTTCTTATAGTTTACGTCATACATACATCTGCCTTCGTCTTATGGAAGGTGCAGATATTTATCAAATCGCCAAGAACTGTCGCACATCAGTTGAAATGATAGAGAAGTTCTATGCGGCGCACATCAAGAATACTCTTGATGCCAGAGCAATCAATGTCCGCAGGTCTGCCCAATCGCGTGATAAATATGAAAATCACGATGAAGATGACGAATACTAGGTTGCAGAACTGAAACATTCGGAAATCCCTATTTTGCCAGTCTAAAAGTTGAACCACTTTTATGCAAAATCCCGAGCAAATTGCCCGCCAATTTAGCGACCGCCTTTACGGCACAAATCTACCACTCAGCTAAGCCTAGTGGCACTTCGTTATTCGGCGGCTCTCTCTCTTAAGCACATACAAGCAATAATACCTGCCAGTAATCTCTCCAAGCCATTGTGACTCTTCAATCAGAACGAAAAGCTAATTATGTGAACTTGTTCGCCTTATAAATTCCCATTAAATTAGTATGCTATGCCTCAAATTAGCGCACAGAATTATTAATTCCTTTCGCAGGTTCGAAATGTAGCGTGTGCATCACCCTGATGGGTGAAGGTGCCAAAGCGATTAGTGGATATTCGTCATATAAATCAGCAATGAATGGCGACAGTTTTTGCGGGACAGCAAAAAATCTACCCAAATATCTCCAATCCCAGCCACCGAATAAACTAACTGAATATGGCGACCTTCGCATCGGTCACTCACTAATGCCTTCAAGCATAAACGCTGCGAGGCAAGCTCGTGCGTTGAAGGCGTGAGTTGCCGCTGCCCTTTGTCTTCATCAGTCGTTCAATCATGCGGGCTGAAGATAAGGAGACTTAAAATGGGACTAGATATGTATGCTGTATCACTTGCAAAAGACGATAATCGTCCAACAACTGATTTCAAATTAGACGAAGATAAATACACAGACCTTCACTATTGGCGCAAACACCCAAATCTTCACGGCTGGATGCAAGACCTATATTTCCAAAATGGCGGCGAAAACGAAGATTTCAATGTCGCGACGGTGCTATTGAACGAGCAGGACATTAATCGGCTCGAAGAAGATATTAAGGCGAAAGACCTTCCCGAAACTTCAGGTTTCTTCTTCGGCGAAACCACAGGCGAAGAGCTTGAAGATGACCTCGAATTCATAGCCAAAGCACGGGAAGCGCACGCCCAAGGCCGCCAAGTCGCCTACTACGCTTGGTGGTGACACTCACCGATACGCGGCTTGGTTAAAATCAAGCCGCATTTCATAAATCTTGAAAATTTCGGAGAGCGTTATGAATAAGCCATTTGAAAAATATGAAACTTATCAAATTATTTGGCAAATTATCCAAATTGAAATTCGCTATTGCGATTATGTTGCCAATGTCGATGAACAAACCACGATTGTCCATCTTGAAATTATGAGCATGACACACCAGCCGTTGCCAATTACTGAAACTGGCTATAAATCTTACTTCACCGCAAAAAGCCTTATTGAGGAATTTGGCGGCCCAGTCGAATATGCCAAAATGTGGCTTGATGGCGAAGCCAAAGATAATATTGCTTGGCAAAATCATGTTTCCAAATCTCGTCAATTGTCTCTTTTTTGAGGGGCGATTTCCTTTAATAAATTTGTTCTTGTGCTTTGAGAATTGACCCGTCCAAAAAAAATCGTGGTTTGGGTTTTGGGGTAAGATTATTTGGCGTGAGTATTTAGCCTCTGAAACAACTTCGACTATCAAATCAACTTCATCTTGGTTTTATAATTTCTTTTCCATTTGCAAAGCGAGGGCGATAGGCATCGATTATAGCTTGCCATAAATTGCCGTGCCTCATCAACCTAATTAGCGATTTGAGATTTGCGATAAAGACATTCTATTGCGATTTGGGGTTTCGAGATTTTCATAATCATCGCTCGAAAGCTGGCTTGCGTGTCCATTACAATTGACGTGTTTGGCAGGTTGGATTTGCTTGGCAACGGGCAAGCCGTTCCCCGATGGTGACAATCAAATTCTAAAAACCTGCCGCAAGTGCCCCGTCAAATGGACAATCAATGCAAATTTGTTGACGCGCAATTTATACGAAAACCGCTTTGCACTTTTCAGATTGCGCTTGGCGGAGGCAGTTATGAAAAAAGACTTCTCAATCACTCGCAAAATTTGGAATTGGCCCAAAGGGGGATATTGCTATCGAAATCCGCTTTGATCGCTATTTTATACAATTTGATGATGGCAATTGGCAAGCCCGTGTGGAAATCGAAAGCCTTAATCGTAGTTCACTTCCAGATTGCAAAGGCGGCTATAAAGAAATTATAACAAATGCCAGTGAAGTTGATAATTTTGATAGTGTCGGAGAATTTGTCTTTTATTGGCTAAAAATCATTATTATCAAACCTTCTTCAAACCCAATTCAAAGCCCAAAAACCACTTCCAAACCAACCCGCCCTTTTTAGGGGTAGAGTAATTTTGCAGTCATATGGGCAGATTTTTCTATATTATAAGTTGCTTAATCTCAAGCTTGCAGTTGCATCAACTACATCTGCAATTTTATAGTTCCTAATATTTGTATCAATGCTCACGCTATCCTTAAAAATATTAATTAGGTATTTTTGCACTTCTTTAGGAAGTTTATCCCACCAATCAGGCGATAAGTATATGTTTTCGCAATTTGCGAAAAGAGTGCTTATTATAGCATTTGCGATTTCTGTGTCATTTAACTCTGTCAAAGATTCAGCGAATTGTTTAGCGGCAGTACTCACTTCGTTTATCCAAACCATGCAAAATACGCCCTTATTTTCGGAAGCAAAAGATGAATAAAAAATTGTTTCAGCGGCAACATTTAAGTTCGATAAATCTTGTATTTTCTTGCCAGTTAAATCATATACGGGAGTGAAACCGCCTGACCCCATTACTGGTAATGGTTCTTTAAACTCAAACCCGACATAGTTAATTTGAGAAAAATCCTTTTCTTTTAAGTAAATTTCAAATTTTGATTTAATTTGATTAATCTCTTCAAGGGCTATTTTAGTTCCAATAAACAAATCTGACATCATTTTTTGAATTTCAATCTGTGTATATAGCGGCTTCCCAGCATCTAAAGACTTAAAATACTCTTCTTGTTCTAATAACATCGACTTTGCATACCATTCATACGCAAGTCCACGATATGCAACTAATAGAACTTGTTCCATCTCCCAGGAGAATCTTTTATTTTCTATTGGTGAGAACAAATCCCTATCATGCTTTTGGCAAAATCCGGTAAAAGTTGAAGCAACATTTATACCTACAAGTTTTGGGACAAATTGTCCGTCGTTGGTAAGTATTTCATTTGCAATTTTTGACATGCTGTAAATATGACTATTTCTAGCAATTGTTTTGAGGCTGGAAGATTTTGAAACAGTATGCGCCTTTATGATTTTGCCGGCGCATTCATTTAGATAACTATCCGACATTGCACAGAGTTTTCGTTTTGAATTTTCAAAATTTGAGGCCGCGTGGAAATTGCTTTTTTCAGTCTGTCTTTCACGATCCAAATGACACTTCTTATACTTTTTTCCTGACCCACACCAACATGGGTCATTCCTTTTTATTTTGCTAATTTTTGATATATCAATATTGAATAGCGTCTTCATTATATGTCTTTAAGTGGGTTATGGTTGTAATATATTTAGTTGTCTAAATAATATTGGCAAGTAAAACAAAGTGATTTTTTTGGGAATTAATCATATGTAGTTTCTCCGATTTACATTGTGAATTAGCCCGGTGCAAATATATAAATCCATTGCGGAAAATGATTGAGGCGGGTTTGCTTTAGCTAATCAATTGGGGAATGGGCGATTAAGTATCGTTCAGTGCTTTTCGATTTTTCGCCTGTAACTGGTTGACCGTTTGGCATTCGGTCTGTTGTTCGTTTCCTCTCGCATACATCTCCCTTAAGCCGATTAAGGGACTAATTCCTCGTGCATACATTCATGGGTTTTGACCATCCTCGCTGGAATGGTTCAAGGCTGCTCGCTTCAGTGCCTTGCAGCTCTGCCCATGTTTCGTTTCACTTCAGCCTTTGAACCACCCGACTTAGCGGCTGGTCTTTTTATTCCCATGAAGCCCGACGGAATGGTTCAGACGGCTTCTTAAATGGAGATGAAAATGACTAAAGAAACTAAAACTACCAAACCTTCTCACCGTCTTTACACCGTTACCGGTGAAGGTGAATCCGCAAGATGGAACGACATTGGCGTCGCATGGCCTACCAAAGATGGCAAAGGCTATTCCCTAAGCCTTAATTCAATGCCGCTTAATGGACGCATCATCATGCGCACCGCCGAAGCTAAATCCTAAGCAATAGGGGGCGAAAGCCCCCGTCACTTTCCAAAAAAGGATAACGCTATGACTTGTCTATTTGCACAACCTTATGATTTCACCGCTAATGGCTTCTATTTCCACAGCCTTGATGAATACATCACCAAATCATTCAATCTCAATGGCCCGCTTATCGAAGAATATGAAATCCAGTTTATCGACGGCGAAGGTATTGATTGCAAACTCTTCGAAGCTCTCAACATCACCCAATGCAATATCGGCGCATATTTTAACGCCGCCTTAAATTGGGATGAAGATCAAAAGCTCAAAGCCATTATCGCAGTTGGTGAATGCGGTTATAAATTCGACCTTGCCAAAGATAGCCCGGATGATTTTGAGGTTGATATTTATCAACTCGATACAATGCGCGAACTTGCAGAGCATTTTGTTGAAGAAGGCTTATACGGCGCTATTCCAGAAAATATCAGATTCTACCTTGATTACGATTTGATAGCCCGTGACCTATCAATGGATTATTCCGAAATCACTATCGACGGAACCAGCTATATTTATCGATGCGCTTAGGCGCGTCGGTTTGGGGCCGTGTAGAAGAATGCAAATCTAATATTTTCTGAGAAACCAACTTCGTTAGCCCCAAAAAGAATCCCCCGCCAAGCGAACTTGACGGGGTAATCCTTCAGTATTTTACCAAAGTAAAATAATTTACCGTGGTTTCACTACCGATCTTCCTAGGTGGTTACAATTACACGTTGACAATAATAATGCAATAGTGCGAAACATATATTTGCAAATAAAAATTGTGACTAGTGAGTAATTATGCAAATAGCGGAAAATATTGTTCTTGGTTTTGATTTGGGGATAGCTTCTATTGGTTGGGCAATAATTGACGAAGTTGAGAAAGTGATTCTCGATGCTGGTGTTTGGACATTTAATGCGCCAGAGACGGACAAAGAAAAAACACCAAAAAATCAAATTCGACAGGCAATGCGATCAATGCGCCGAACAATCAAACATCGCAGACAAAGAATGAACGATGTTCGTGATTTTCTATTTGCGCAAAAATTACTTCCCGCAAATTCTAAGTCAATAGCGCATGAAATTGCTGCGCGCTTTAAGACTTCGCCTTGGGAATTACGTGCAGAAGCTTTGAAACGCAAACTAACAGATGAAGAATTGGGATTGGTTCTTTATCACATTGCACGCCACCGTGGTTTTCAATCAAATCGTAAAGGTGGCGAAAACGCCGAAGCGGGCGAAGATCAAAAAGCACTAAAAGCAATGCAAGGCCTTGGGCAATCAATTGCTTCATATAGCACTTTTGGCCAAGCTCTTACCGAAGATGACGAATTATCAATTCGCAAGAGGAATATTAGCGGTGATTATGGCCGAACCCCAAAACGTGATTGGTTAAGGCAAGAATTGGCAATTATTACCGAAAGGCAGAATAGTTTTGGCGCTTCATTACCTTCTCACATTATTGAAGAATTTATCGCAAAGGCATTTACACAACGCCCGCTTCAAGATGTTGCCGATAGGGTTGCAAATTGCCCATTTGAAAAAGATCAAAAAAGATCCTCAAAACACGCGCCTTCATTTGAATATTTTAGATTTCTGCAAAAGTTAAATCATATTTCATTATGGATGCCGGGTGCACCCGATCGAACATTAACACCAGAAGAGATTCAAAAGGTTGCAAAGGAATTTGGCAGCCAAGTAAGCTATACTTACAAATCACTTCGCAAAACTTTGGATATAGACGTAAATGCTCGTTTTAGAGGGGTAGCAAAAGAAGATGAATCCCAAGATATAGCTACCCGCAAATCAGGAAGCGCGATTGGCACTCGCGCTTTGAGAACTGCCTTAAGTGGCCTTTATGATACTACTGATATTGCCCAACTTGATGATGCAATGTTTGCAATTGCATTCCATGAAACCACTGAAAGTGTGGGGCGCGCTCTTTCCAAAATTGGCTTGCCACAAAATGTCTATGATGCCTTGATGATTGCGGTTGGTAATAATCAATTCAAAGATGTAAAGGGTGCGGCGCACATTTCCGCCAAGGCGTGTCGTAATATTATTCCAGGCTTGCTAGATGGATTGGTTTATTCGGCTGCTTGTGAGCGTGAAAATTATGACCACACTGCACCAGACGCATCACCATTAGTGAATCTGAAAAAAGAATTGGTTGGAAAAACTCCAAGTGAAATTCGCAAGGCGTTTTCCGCACTTTTAAGCGATAAAAACCAGCATTTAATTGGCTCCCCAGTTGCCAAAAAAGCTTTGATTGAAGCGGTAAAACAATTTGTGGCAATCGTTAATAATCACAATGCCTTGGGCGGAAAATTACCAGGCAAAGTTCATGTTGAAATGGCACGCGACGTTGGCAAAAGTGCCGACGAACGTCGCAAAATTGAACAAGGCATTGAAAAGCGCAATAAAACGCTTGATAATGTTGCAAAAGATTTTGAGCAAACATTTGGGCGGCAACCTCGTCGTGGCTCAAATGATATTTTGACTTTTGAGCTTGCACAAGAACAAGGTTGGAAATGCGTCTATACTGGTGATGCTGTTAACCCACAAAATTTATTTGATGGCATTTCCTATCAAATCGATCATATTCTTCCTTGGTCACGCTTTGGCGATGATTCATATGCTAATAAGACACTTTGTTCGGCGCGCGCAAATCAAGCCAAAAAGCACCGAACTCCTGTTGAGTGGGCGCAGTCTGGCGAAAACGGCGCACCAAATCTTGATGAATATTTGGCACGCGTTGAAGCCTGTAAAGAAATGCGCGGCATCAAAAAGCGCAATTATACACTTAAAAACGCCAAAGATGTCGAAGATAAATTCCGCACGCGCAATCTTAATGACACACGTTGGGCATGCCGTTTATTCCTTCAGTCTCTGGATTTATTCTATGAAGACACGCAAATGAAAAACCCCGACGGCAAGGAAATTCGCCGTCTTTATGCGCGCCCAGGCTCAATAATTGCCAAAGCGCGTCAAGCGTGGGGCGTTGAAAGCCTTAAAAAGGATGAAAATGGCAAACGCCGAGAAGATGACCGCCATCACGCAATTGATGCGATTACCATTGCCGCAATGTCTGAATCCATGCTGCAAGCCCTTACCAAAGCACATCAACAAGCGGAAGACAGGGGATCTGCGCGTGCATTTGAAAAATTTGAAAAACCTTGGCCAATGTTCCGTGACGACGTCGTAACAGGTATTGACAAGGTTTTGGTGGCGCGCGCGGAAGATAGAAAAGTTTCAGGGCAAAAGCACATGGAAACTGTTCGTGCGCTTGATGAAGAAACAGGCGTAGTTTTTGAACGCCTACCCCCTGAAAAACTATTGGATCAAACCACCAAGAAGGTTGATGAAAGCAAATGGTACGAAGCGCTAAGTGCGCGGTTTGAACGCCCTGAAAGATCAAGTTTTGTAATCGAAGAGCTCTTGAGGTGGGAACGCGAAGGAAGGCCGCAAGACAGACCTCCACTTGCAACAAATAGGAAAGATGGTGAAGCTGCCGATAAAATTGGCAAAATTCGCGTGATTGCAACGGGTTCAAAACCTGCGGTTCGGGTTCGTGGCGGCACCGCGGATAGGGGTGATATGGCGCGGGTTGATGTGTTTTCTAAGGTAAACGCCAAGGGTAAAAAACAATTCTTCCTTGTGCCAATCTATCCGCACCAAGTAGCAGGTGATGAAAACCCACCGAATAGGGCGGTTGCGGCAAATACGCCTGAAGAAAATTGGCCAGAGCTGGATTCATCTTTTGGTTTTGAGTTTAGTATAGTTCAAAAGTCTTGGATTGAAGCTATTAAGACTGACGGAACGGTGATTGAAGGATATTTTAGGGGAATGGATAGAGGAACAGGCGCAGTTAACATTTCACCACATATTACAAACTCTACCTTAGTTGGCCGTCCGGGTGCGAAAACGCTACTTTCATTTGCTAAATATACAATCGACCGCTTAGGAACTAAGCATAAAATTGAAAAAGAGGTGCGCACATGGCGTGGCAAGCCTTGGGATTGGCCGCAATAATATCCCTGTCATGCCGCAAAACCAACTTGTCATGCCGCACTTGTTGCGGCATCTTATGCAATAAACCACCAATACCGCGCCATAAATTCGTGGTGAGAGATTTAACCTGTAAAGGACAAAATAAAGTATTAAAAATTTCTTTAACCCATTTTTACCTTATTTTCTTAGTTTTACTGTATATCTTAAAATAAAGATAAATAAATGGGGTAAATATGGCGTGGCGCGGGGTGCATATTTCACAGGCCGCAAAGATTGGCTTAAAACAAAGCCAATTATTAGTGGCAATGAATGATAATGAAGTAACAATTCCAATTGAGGATATTTCATTCTTGGTTTTGGATACACCACAATGTACTTTAACTGGTGCAGTAATTACGGCACTTGCCGATGCTAATGTTGTGATTATTCAATCCGATGATAAACATCACCCGACTATGATGGGTCTACCATTTCATGGGCATCATAAACAGGCCGAAATTGCACATTTGCAAATTGGCGTAACTGAACCATTCAAAAAACGCGCTTGGCAAGCAATAATTCAAGCAAAAATAAATAATCAAGCCGCACATTTGAAATCAATAGGGCGCGACGCGGGTGCTTTACCCGCTATGATTGGCCGCGTGAAATCAGGCGATACCCAAAATCACGAAGCCCAAGCGGCGCGAATTTATTGGGGTAAATTATTTGACAATTATCGCCGCGCCGATGATTCCGATTTGCGCAATGCAATGTTAAATTACGGCTATGCGATTGTGCGCGCATTATTGGCACGCACCATTACCGCATCAGGTCTTATCCCCGCTTTTGGATTGTTTCACAATTCGATTTCCAATGCCTTCAACCTTGCAGATGATTTAATCGAACCATTCCGCCCCAGTGTAGATGCGCTTGTATTTCGTTTGATGAAGGATTGCGATGATGAAAATGAATTAACCCTTGCGCATCGCCGCGCATTGGTTGGAATAATGAATGAGCCAGTGCGATTGGGTGCAGAAGTTATGACCCTTCAGGCCGCGACCGAACAATGCGCACAAAGCCTTGTAAGTGCAATGCGTCAGAAAAATTACGAAATTTTGAAGCTGCCAATTTTTGAAAATTATCCACAGGCAGCAGCAGCGGCATAGGGTTTAGGGGCAATAAATGAAAATTGAGGAGGCAAGATTTATGTGGTTAATGTGCTTTTTTGATTTACCAGTTGGCACAAAACAGCAAAGGAAAATGGCATCAAAATTCCGTATCCATCTGAAAGATGACGGTTTTATTATGTTGCAATTTTCAGTTTATGCGCGATTATGCCGTGGTGAAGATGGATCGACTAAGCATATTGAGCGAATCAGGTCAAAATGCCCAAAAGAAGGCTCAATTCGTTTGCTTACAATAACCGATAAGCAATATGGAAGAATGAAATTGATGCTTGGAACCGCAAAAAAAACGGAAGAAATAGCAGGAGAACAGCTTGTTTTGCTCTGATTTTTCCGCGGTTAAATTGGAAAAATCAGAGCAAAATCAATCTTTTATCGAAAGGCCAGCCTACCACAGGAAGATCGGTAGGGAAACCACGGCCCAAGAATAATGCTTTTGCACAAGCCCTTAAGCCTACCACAGGAAGATCGGTAGGGAAACCACGGCAATTGAACATGATTCAAAATATTATGTTTAAGCCTACCACAGGAAGATCGGTAGGGAAACCACGGCGTTAGATTCAAATTCAATATATTGTGGATTAGCCTACCACAGGAAGATCGGTAGGGAAACCACGGCTTTGTGCGCAACGCGCCGGCGGATAATAAAAGCCTACCACAGGAAGATCGGTAGGGAAACCACGGCTATTTTTTAAAGTTGCGCAAATTTCCGAATAGCCTACCACAGGAAGATCGGTAGGGAAACCACGGCCTTGAATCGCGCTTGCTTGGTTAGAGGCAAAGCCTACCACAGGAAGATCGGTAGGGAAACCACAGAGCCTTCTCGATTTAACAACTCATGGGTTATTAAATATGGCCATTTTAAGGATGGATAATTTATATTGCATGAATTTTTAATGATAATTCTTGCAATTTTAACCTTTATACCTTAAGTTGGGAATTGAAGGAAGTGATATGAGCGCATTAGAAGACCTAAAACAGCATTTGAAGCAGGGCGAAGTATATAGACGCGCTGACCTTGAAGCATGGTCAAGCGCGGTTGATCGCCATCTTAGACAATTAGTTGAAGATGGTTCATTGGTTAAATTATCGGGCGGCCTTTATCTTTGCCCAAAGAAAACATCATTTGGTGTTGTCCCCGCTGATGATGAAACCCTCGTTCGTGCGTTTCTTAAAGATAATCGTTTTATGCTTACATCACCAAATCTATACAATTCGTTGGGGTTAGGGACTACGCAGCTTTACAATGAAACCGTGGTTTATAATCATAAACGTCATGGAGTATTTAAGTTGGGCGGTCGTAAGTTTCGCTTTGCTATGAAACCTTATTTCCCTTCAAAACCAACCGAAGAATTTTTATTGGTTGATGTCGTGAACAACCTTGCCCAATTAGCTGAAGATAGCGAGTTGGTATTAAAACAAGTGAGCAAGAAAGCGGCACAAATGAACAACGAAAAGGTTGCAAATGCCGCGCTGGAATATGGCGGCGTAAAAGCGAAGAAATTCTTTGCCAAATTACTACCAGACGCTACACTAAATTATGCCTGATAATGGATTCTTACATAACCATTCTGAATTTAGCGACCTAATCCGCATTGTTTCCGAAGAAATGGGGATTGACCCCGCTTTGGTCGAGAAAGACTATTGGATTATGCATTGTTTGTATGGACTACAAACAATGGGCTTAAAGTTTGAACTTAAAGGTGGCACGTCATTGTCAAAAGGTTTAGGCTTAATACACCGCTTCTCCGAAGACATTGATATCCGAATTGAGCCACCGGCAGCACTTGAAGTAAAAACGTGGCGAAACCACGACAAAGAACCCCATATCCAAAGCCGCAAGAATTTCTATGACTGGCTTGCGAGCGAGATTAAAATTGATGGGATTGAAAGTGTCATTCGGGACATTGAATTTGATGACGAGAAATATCGTAGCGGCGGAATTCGCCTAATTTACAAATCAACAACCAATCAAATCGCGGGTCTTAAAGACGGCATTTTATTGGAATTAGGTTTTGATGATATTACACCCAATTCCCCAAGAACTATAAGTTCATGGGCGTATGATTTTGCCGAAGATAAAGTCGATATTATCGATAATAGGGCAAAGGGTGTTGCCTGTTATCATGCGGGATATACTCTCGTTGAAAAGCTACAAGCCATATCAACCAAGTTCCGCAAACAGCAAGAAGATGCCACAATGCCGAAAAACTTTATGCGCCATTATTATGATGTTTATTGCCTATTACAGGATAAAGATGTTTTGTCATTCATCGGGACAGACGAATATAAAGCCCATAAAGAGCGTCGATTTCCAAAAGCTGACAATCAAAACATCGCGGAAAATGAGGCCTTCATTTTGAGCGAAGAAGCTACTTTCAAATTATATGAAGCCGCATACAATTCTACCAGTGCGCTTTATTATAGGGAACAGCCAAATTTAAAAATTATAATAGGTGAACTTCGGCAACTTTCGGCGCGTCTGTAGTATCGGTTTCGAATTAGTCTATTGCGCAATAATTCTATGAAAAAAGCAATCTAAAAGAACTTGCCTATAATCGCGCAAGCTACAACAATTAATGATCCACTGGCCGCAAAAATCGACCAATTTCTTGCTTTCTTCGCCTCGACCGCCGCTTTGTTTGCTGCATCAATTTGCGCGGCTAGCATACTTGACGTGCTAGCAGCAATTCCATCTGCGGCTTGTTGCATTTGATTGGTCAGATATTCCGCGGCCTGAGTGACGACTATTTCAGCGCGGTTGCTTGCTTCGGATAAATGCAAAGCATTCATCGTCTCCAATCGTTTCAAATGATTTTCAAATATCGATTTGATTGCATCATCAACCTTAGCAATTGCCTCCTCATTTAGGATGTTGTCGATAATAGGTATCTCTTTTTCGAGTGTTTGGGGCTTACTTTTTGCGTCAATAATTTCAACAATCTCTTGTGCATTCGGTTTAGAATCCAACTCATTTAGAGGCGGAAAAATCAGATCCAGTTGCTCAAATATTTCACGTTGAATCATCTTCAATCTTTGTTTGGAAATGATATAAAATTCCTCCGATCTAATGCCTTCTTCGAAGGTCATTTTCAGAGCATTTTTTTTGAGTAAATCTGCTTTGAAAAGGTCAGAATCTTGATCCCTTATTTTGATAATTCCATGAATTTTTCCCTTGTTATTTTCATAGATTTTGAACTCTTCAAATGGCTTGCCATCGACTGCTATCGGACCAAAAAATTCATTTAGCCACACCACTATTTTTACCTTAGGAGGTAATTTGTTGCAGAGTGTAACTAGGCCATTTATAGTGTCATCAAGTCTGTCGCCACCTGCGATGACGGTATGAAATATTATCTCTTTTGTGTTTTCGGCGACCAAATCATCATCCCAATTTTTGACAAAATATTGCACTATGGGTTCGAAAATATTGGCTCCAGTATCTACAACTGCTCCTTCATTTTTAGCAATTGCCATGTCAAAAAACTTGCCAAATTCCATTTGGCAGGCAGCTGGATTCTTATCCAGAAGTTCGACTGGTTCAACTTTTAAACCACTAAACTTTGCTAAGGAATTTTTGGAATTCTCTGTGTCATAGGCGCAAATCTTGCTACCTTTTGATTGAAAATATTCCGTCAATATTGACGCAATATAGGTCTTTCCGACGTCATTTTTAGCCTGCAAAATGAGATTTATTGATTTCATTTTCAATGCTCCCATCAATAGACTTCGTCACGATTTTGCAAAGTTGGGCTGTGGAAAAAACTTACTTCTTTTCGCTTAGGAATGGGTTCAGAAGTTGCTTCGACGGGCCTTGTTTCCGCTAATTTTTTTGGCGAATGAAGAGGTTTCAAAAGTTCCAATTCCTTCACATAATAGCAAAATTGACGATAGGAAATTTCGCCATTTTGGAAATATTTATCGTGAATGTCTTTAAGAAATTCACGGGCTTCAATCATTGATTTGATGTCACTAAGCCTTGAATGAAATGCAACTCTAGGGCGGATTTTCTGTGCCATTAAATACTCCCAAACTATCTGAATTTGAGTGATTTTTGCGGAATTTTAAATTCGTTCAAAAATTCGCACTAAACCACCTAATAAAGCTCATTTCCGCAATTAACCGCCACAATTAGCAATTAAGCAAATAGTTTCAATTATTTGGGGAATCTGGTCGTAAAAGGCGGAATTTGTGGCAAATTGTAGGGCAAGATGTGTAATGTAGCCCTACAAAACGAGTTTTTGCGGGCTAATTACGGCCTCTTACTCGCAGGCCTGCTCGACGAAGATTGCGCCTATTAGGCGCAATTGGGGTTGGCGTCTTGGCGCGGGTTTTGGCTTGGATTAGCAATGACGTGATTCCGATGTTTTGTAATTAGGAGCTTTGGTAATGAAATCTCTGAATGTTAATCGGGAACGGGCTTTGAAGGTCTATCTTTCGGATATTGATAGATTATTGATTGAAGAAAAAGCTGGAAGCCATAATCTTTCGGTGTCGTCATATTTGCGCAAGACAGCTTTGGGCTATCGGCCCAAGCCATTATTAGATCACCAGATTGCTTTGGAGCTAATCAAGGTAAATGGTGATATTGGCCGCTTGGGCGGTCTATTGAAATCATGCCTGAGCGAGAAGCAATGCGAGGGTGCAGATGCTTTGGATATTAGCTCAGTCCTAAAATCCATTGAAGAGACTATGGATATGGTTCGCCAACGGGCCGCCAAATTATGATTGCCAAACGGGTCATGAAGCGCACCAACACTTCGTGCATTTCACGGCTCACCGGATATATAATTGGGCTATCTGAAACACGCCAACCAGCAGACTGGCCACCCTTGATTGACTATATAACGGACGCAGTAAGTGATGGCGCAAGGGTCGATTTCGTTCGCATTAGCAATCTTCCTAGCAATGAATTACGCGATGCTGTGCTTGCAATGATGCACACCCAGGAAATGAACACACGCTCAAAAACTGATAAGACATATCATTTGATATTTTCATTTCCAAAGGGCGAAATTCCAAGCCGCGAAATATTGAACGACATTGAAGATCGACTAGTTGCGGCAATTGGCCTTGGAGAGCATCAACGAATTTCCGCTGCTCATGATGACAAAGACCATTATCATGTCCATGTAGCAATCAATAAAGTCCATCCGACAAGCTATCGCAATATTGAACCATTTTATGACCAAAATGCGCTTATGAGAACTTGCGCCGAACTTGAAATCAAGCACAGTCTGACCATCACTAATCATGGCGAAATTATCGATATGACTGGGCAAGTGTTAGGGCAAGAGAGCAGACCCGAAACTCAAAATAATTTACGTTTTGATAGCCTCAAAGATTGGATAAATAAAAACGCAAAAGAGCAATTATTTGAATCTGTGACAATAGCGAAATCATGGGAAGAATTGCACATAGCCGCAAGTGAATTCGGCCTTGAATTTCGCGCCCGTGGTGCGGGCCTTGTCATCAAAGCAATTGACCAAGAGGTCGCGGTCAAGGCTAGTTCCATTGATAGGCAGTTTTCATTCAAGGCCTTGAGCGATAAGTTTGGTGAATTCAAGCCATGCAGTCACATTACTGCACAACCTACCAAAAACTATTCAAGTGACAGTCGAGCGGAGAAGGGCGCAGCTTCTGCGCTTTACCTAAAATACCAAGTAGAGCGAAGTGCAGCTTTGCGGGCGCGCGGTTCTGCCCGCGTTACGATTGACAAGCGCCGTATAGAAGCCGCCGCTTCAATCAAAGCAATTTTTAACGCTCAAAGAGAAGCGATTAAGACTAATCGCGGCATGAAGGCGGCAATGAAACGGGCGGCTTATTCACAGCTTGCAATCGACCGAATGAAGGTATGGGAGATTCACACTATCACCGTCAAACGAGAGCAAGAGAAATTCAAAGCAAATCACAAAGTCCCGAACTGGCGCGGCTTTCTTCAAGATGAAGAAAAGGCCGGCAATGGCATAGCGAAAGGCTTGCTTCGTGGACTTGAAAATAAAGATAAATCCCTAGCCAAGAATATACTCGATTGCGCGGATATGGCTAAAGCGAAATCTATTGTTTTCGAAAATCTATCCCCATTCATCAAGCGCAATGGCGACGTGATTTACAACATCAAAGACGGCGGGCGGGTTGTCGATAACGTCAAATCTATAAGTGTCGAAAACCTAACAACTGGTTCTGTTCTGCTTGCATTGTCACTTTCACTAGAGCGGTTTGAAGGTCAGGCATTGCGCGTGAATGGGACGGCTGAGTTCAAGCAAGCAATTCTTGAACTTGCGGCTTCAAAATCATTGGACATAAAATTTGGAGATAATGATATGAATAAATCTTATCAGGAATTTCGACAAAAGCAAAAGGTGCAAGAGCCAGCGTACGAAAGCCAATCCCACCCTCCGATGCAAAAACCGCAACCGCAACTGGCCTCAGTAGTATTAAGCGCCATAGACGATTTCATTCAAAGCAAGAATGTTCAGAACCCAACCAATGGCTCGGATAATCTGTCAAAACTAACCTACAGAAAATGGGCAATCAATGATAATGGAAAGTTTGAATTTCAGGGAATAGTTTCATTAAGCGACCGAACCAATATCGCGCTCTTAAGACAAGGCTGCGAAGTTATAGTAAAACCCGTTTCAATTTCTGATCTTCTAAAACTCTCCAAAATGCAGACTGGCAAGATTATTGCACTAGACAGGAAAGGGCAAATTGCAAGTATCGGATTGAAACGATGAAGCAGTACGTTGACAACCAAAGGATTTCATATTCCAACCTAATTGGGCTACCACTGCTTGTTGTTTATTTAGTGCTTTCCAATCTGTATGCCACTCAATATTTAGCCGCACGCCTTGAATCAAACTTTCACCTTGGAAATCATTTATGGAGGGATTATTATGCGCCCTTCAATTGGTTCATCTGGATGTTCCAATATGGAAACCACGCTCCCAAACTTTTCACAATGGTTGAAGTGTCGCTAGGTGCAGCAATGGGATTTGGTTTTGTATTCTATGCTGTTGTCAACGGCCTAACCAACCGAAAACTAAAACTTCACCACGGTATTCACGGAACAGCACATTGGGCGAGTGAAGCCGAAATCCACGATACTGGACTATTGAACAACAATGCTGGAGTCTATGTCGGAGGCTGGACTGATAGACGCGGAGCTGTTCATTATTTACGCCATAATGGCCCGGAGCATGTTTTAGTTCTAGCCCCAACTCGTTCGGGCAAAGGTGTAAGCCTAATTGTGCCAACATTACTGTCGTGGGGTGAAAGTTGCGTCATACTTGATAGCAAGGGTGAGCTTTTTAATATGAGCGCAGGTTGGCGCGCCCAAAGTGCAAATAATGTTGTGCTTAAGTTTGACCCAACATCGGAAGACAGCGCGTGTTACAATCCATTAGATAGTATAAGATTTGGAACGAAGCATGAAGTAGGTGATGTCCAAAACACCGTAAACATCATTGTTGATCCAGATGGCAAAGGTTTAAATGACCACTGGTCTAAAACCGCTCATGCATTTCTTGTTGGTGTGGTTTTACACGAGCATTACAAAGCTAAAGCACGAGGCCATAAAACTACATTACCCGATATAGCATTGGCATTGTCCAATCCAGCACGTTCGATAGATGAATTTTATGTCGAAATGCTTTTTAATCAGCATCATACTGGAATTGCAGTTCTGCCGCCAGTAAACCCATTTGAAAATGAAGCGGTTGCAGAATGGCAGGCAATTCACGGCGATAATGTCCATGTCGCAGTCGCAGCCTCCGCACGCGATATGCTCAATCGCGCCGAAGAAGAGCGTGGGTCAGTGCTTTCAACTGCGATGTCATATCTCGCTTTGTACCGTGATCCATTGATAGCGGAAAAACTAAGCCGAAGTGATTTTCAGCTTGAAGACCTAATGGATGCCGAAAAGCCGCATAGTCTCTATCTAATAATACGCCACGAAGATAAAGACCGCTTAAAGCCATTGGTTCGTCTTCTGCTAAATCAAATAGTGCGTGTATTGCTTCGGCCAGAGTTGAAGTTCGAGAATGGTAAGCCATTAGCGCCGCATAAAAACCGTCTTTTATTAATGCTTGACGAGTTTCCAAGTTTTGGACGTTTGGAAATATTCCAAGAGGCGCTGGCCTTTATCGCAGGCTATGGCATTAAAGCCTATATCATTGCCCAAGATATAGCCCAGCTTCGCAGCCAAGAAAACGGCTACGGAAAAGATGAAACAATTACCGCTAACTGTCATATTAAAATAGCCTTCGCGCCCAACCGTCTTGAGACCGCAGAATATCTCAGCAGCATGAGCGGTACAATGACTGTAATCAAAGAAGATTTCACAACATCAGGCGCACGTTTTGGCGCAGTATTGCAAAATGTAAACCGTGCATATCACGAACTATCGCGCCCTCTAATAACAACCGACGAAGCGCTAAGACTAAAATCTCCCAAAAAAGACGGTCGTGATTTCATAGTCGAAGCTGGCGAAGTATTAGTTTTCGTTGCGGGTAGCGCACCGATTAAGGGAACGCAAACGCTATTTTTCCTAGACCCAGTATTTTCAAGGCGTGCAAAGGTTCCACCGCAAATTCTTTCGACAACTAGCGAAGGGGAACAATAATGGGATTAGATGCAATCATAGCGCAATGCGCAATAAACACGCACCCGGAAACGGTAAAAGCTATTATCCGAGTTGAAAGTAACGGCAACCCGTTTGCAATTGGCGTCAACCAAGCTGGAGTTCACCTGCGCCGGGCAAATACCGCCGCAGACGCCTCTCAAATCGCCGCCGAAGCCATAGGACGAGGCATAAATATCGACATGGGCCTCATGCAAATCAATAGCGCAAATATGAGGAGATTAGGCCTGACAACAAACGACCTATTTAATCCATGCACAAACATTCGTGTCGGAACCCAAATCCTATCAATTAACTACTCTAATGCAGTCCAAATCCACGGACAAACCGAAACAGCACTAAAAGCTGCTTTATCGGCTTACAATACTGGAAATATGACGCGAGGTTTTAGCAATGGTTATGTTGCGCGGTATTATAGGAGGACTGTTTCAACGAGCAATGCGTCTCTAACCGAGCTGAAAGATGCTGAAGCGCAAATAGGCGCACCAACGACTTTAAAATCGAATGGCACCCAACACGAAGAAATCGTGAATGAACTTAACCCTTTCACAATGGAGACGGCCGTCTATAAAAGAAGGAGATAGCCAAATAAAGGGTAGCACCATCACATTTGAAATTTTTTGTAACACTGAACCGCCTCGATTGTTTCGGAGGGTGTTTTGTTTAAGTTATGCGGCAATTGATTGGTTGTCGATAGCTGAGTAGTAGTTTATTTCTGCCTCAGCTGGTGGAATGTTTCCGATTGGCTCAAGTAATCTTTGATGGTTGAACCAGTGAACCAATTCGAGGGTTGCAAATTCAATCGCTTCGATTGATTTCCATGGTCCATTTCTGTGAATGACTTCTGCTTTGTAAAGTCCGTTTATGATTTCAGCCAAAGCATTGTTATAGCTATCGCCGACGCTGCCAACTGATGGCACTATTCCCGCCATTGTTAGGCGTTCGGAATATCTGATTGAAACATACTGGCTGCCGCGATCTGAATGGTGAATAAGGCCCATTTGGTGCGGCCTACTTTCATGAAGCGCCTGTTCCAACGCGTCTAGCACAAAGTCAGTATTCTGCGATTGGCTTGCGCGCTAACCAACTATTCTTCGCGCAAAAACATCAATTACAAAAGCAACATATACAAATCCTTTCCATTTTGAAACATAGAGCATTTCAAGGAAAAGTGGATACTGGTTTTCCGATAAGAAATGCGGCAAGGATAAATTTGAAATCGGACACCCAAAGCATGTTCGGCGCAGTTGCACGGAAGTTACGACTTACTTGGTTAAGTGGGCAAATTGCCTTGCTGTCGCTAAATGTAGTTTTTTGACGCTTGCCTCGAATTACACCATGAATACCAAGGGTTTTCATAAGACGCTCAACAGTGCAGCGAGCAATAATAAAACCTTCACGCTTCATCTGGTGCCAAGTTTTCTTTGCGCCGTAAACTTTCTTATTTTGCACAAAACTCGTTCTATTTCTTTCTTGAAATAAATATCACGCCGTGCACACATCGACAATTTGGACGTATCAACTCGACAGGAAACATGCTTGTAATAAGTAGATGGGGCAATCGGCAGAACTTTGCAAATAGGCTCGACCCCATAAGTGTCACGATATTCATCAATGAAATAAATTACTTCTTGAACGGGCCGCCCCGCTCCGCCTGCGCAAAACACGCCGATGCTTTGCGTAATATCTCATTGGCTTGGCGAAGTTCCCGAGCCTCACGTTCCAAGGCCTTCATCTTCTCCGAAACATCCGTGGCAATGCCAACCCGCTTGCCGCCATCAACCTCAGTTTTCTTGACCCATTCATTAAGCGATTGCGCAGCGCATCCAATCTTTGATGAAACTTATAAGATAGTTTCCCAGCGTGATTTATAATTCGTCTTGTAAACGGATTCGCGAATTCTTAGGGTGCGACAAATTGCCATCGGGGGTTGTTGAAATACCCCATAGGGTATATGTTGTCTATGAAACTACGAGGTATCAATGTCTAAACACCCATCACATATCAAGAAAGTGCCAAACATAAATCGGGCAATTGGACAGCTTGAAGCAGTCAAGCGTATGATTGAGTCCGAAAATTATTGCATTGATATTTTAACCCAACTTCGCGCAGCGCGAAATGCAATTAAGTCAATCGAATTGGGGGTTTTAGAAGTCCATATGCGAGCCTGCCTGCGCCGCTCGCTTCATGATAGCGTTGAACAGCAAGAGTTGAAACTCGCAGAAATTGTCAATTTGCTCAAGAAATATGAATAGAGCCTTAAATGGATAACCAACATCATTCTTGTCACACAGGCGAAGCGCACGAGCATCGCGTCAGCGCGGTTCCTATGGGCGATGCAACCGATACTCAAACCTACACCTGCCCAATGCACCCGCAAATTCGCCATATCGGACCAGGGAGTTGCCCTATTTGTGGCATGGCATTGGAGCCTGCCGAATTTGCACTATCTGACAAACCCGACCCCGAATTGGTCGATATGACCAAAAGATTTTGGGTGTCTTTGGCCTTGTCTTTGCCATTATTAACAAAAGTAATGGGTGAACATTTTATCCCTTGGATACATGAGAATCTAAACAATGATTGGGCGCGTTTTGCACAGATGGCATTGGCAACGCCAGTAGTATTGTGGGGCGGCTGGCCATTTTTCGTGCGCGGGTGGCAATCTTTGCGGACGTTAAAGTTAAACATGTTCACTTTAATAGCTCTAGGCGTAGGTGTCGCTTATTTCTATAGCTTGGCGATAACAATTTTCCCTCAAGCCTTCATGTCCTTGATGGGGCAGAATCGCCCGCCTGAAGTCTATTATGAAGCGGCAGCAATTATCACAACCTTGGTATTATTGGGGCAGGTGTTGGAACTCAAGGCACGCTCACAAACCAATAGTGCTTTGCGGGCATTGTTTGACCTCGCGCCAAAAACCGCCCGCTTAATTGGGGCTGATGGGCAAGAACGCGATGTCGCTATAAGCGAAGTCATGGTAGGCGATAAATTAAGGGTTCGCCCAGGCGAAAAAATCCCAGTTGATGGCGTGGTTATTGACGGCCATAGCTCGGTCGATCAATCAATGCTGACAGGCGAATCCTTGCCCGTTGAGAAAAATGAGAATGACAAAGTTACTGGCGCGACCCTTAATGGAACAGGTGCGCTGGTAATTCGCGCTGAGCGTGTTGGTCTTGATACAATGCTTTCGCAAATAGTGGCGCAAGTTGCCAAAGCACAAAGATCCCGCGCGCCAATTCAGCGCATGGCGGATATTGTATCGGGTTATTTCGTGCCGATTGTTGTTCTGGTGGCGCTCACAACTGCTCTAATTTGGGGCGTTTGGGGGCCAGAACCAAGGCTTGGTTTTGCTTTATTAAACGCGATTGCAGTTCTAATAATTGCTTGCCCCTGCGCCTTGGGCTTGGCAACGCCAATGTCAATAATTGCGGGGACAGGCCGCGCGGCACAAGTGGGCATCTTAATCCGTGACGCTGCGGCTCTGGAGAGCTTTGAAAAAGTCGATACTCTGATTATTGATAAAACGGGAACTCTGACTGAAGGCAAACCGCGTTTGATTGAACTGGTGGCTTTTGATGGGTTTGAATATGACGAAATCCTGCAACTAGCAGCTTCCCTTGATGCTTTGAGTGAACATCCCTTGGCGCAAGCAATAGTAAATGCTGCAAAAGAAAAATCGCTTCAGTTGTTGCAAGTTGATAATTTCCAATCAGTAACCGGAAAAGGTGTAACTGGGACTATAAATGGCCGCAAAATCATGATTGGCAACCGCGCTTTGCTCGAAGCTGATGCGGTAAATTGCGAAGAGCTTATTGCTCGCGCCACCCCATTTAGAGAACAAGGTCAAGGCGTAATCTATTTGGCAATTGCAAATGTCGCGGCCGGCCTAATTGTAGTTGCCGACCCAATTAAACCAACAACAAGTCAAGCACTAGAACAACTAAAGGCGCTGGGTATAAAAATTGTAATGCTGACTGGCGACAATGTAACCACCGCCAAAGCGATAGCTGATAAATTGAAAATCGATGACTTCCAAGCCGATGTCTTGCCAACCCGCAAAGCAGAAATTGTGCAAAAATTAATGAGCCAAGGCCGTTTAGTTGCGATGGCAGGTGATGGCGTAAACGACGCTCCCGCGCTTGCATCCGCAAGTGTTGGCATTGCAATGGGCAATGGTACCGACATTGCAATGGAAAGTGCGGGCATTACTTTGATTAAGGGCGACTTGTTGGGGATTGTTCGCGCCCGCCGCTTAAGCCGTTCCGTGATGAAAAATATTCGCGAGAATTTGTTTTTCGCTTTTATTTACAACGCCTTGGGCGTGCCAGTCGCCGCTGGGATATTATACCCTTTTTTCGGTATTTTGTTGTCGCCAATTATTGCCAGTGCCGCGATGGCATTTAGTTCATTTTCGGTCATAGCCAATGCTCTGCGCCTGCGAAGTGTGAAAATATGAAGCAGAGTCTATTGCGAGAATAAAGCAACATTAAAAAGGAGACTATAATGACGAGTGACCATAGAAAAAATCATATCACCAAAGGAAGATTGGTGTTTTACGGTTTCTTGGCAATTGCGGGGGTTTTGTTGTTTACCGAACACCGTGCGCACGTCCTCGGAGCCCTTCCATTTCTTTTATTGCTTTCGTGCCCATTAATGCACTTATTTATGCACCATAATCATGGCACTCATAACGAAACCAATCCCAATGATGCGGCGCCCAAAGGAGACAATAAATGAACACTTCGCTCCCAGCTTATGGACTTTGGTCACTTGTAATAATCAACTCACTGGTTTTCATCATTTTTGCTTTTAGTTTTGCCAAGCCAAAAACATCGACTGATTGGCGTTCGTTTGGCATGTTTTCAGCGTTTATTGTCGCACTTTTCACCGAAATGTATGGATTCCCATTAACAATCTATTTGTTGATGCCATGGCTATCAAGCCAATTTCCAAGCGTGAATTTTTTGTCACATGATGCAGGGCATTTGCTTGAAGTAATTTTTGGTTGGCGTTCCAATCCGCATTTTGGACCATTTCATATCCTTAGTTTTCTATTCATTGGGGGTGGATTTTGGTTGCTGTCTGTTGCTTGGTCGGTGCTATATACCAACCAACTACATGGGACGCTTGCCACCACTGGCGTCTACGCGCGCATCCGTCACCCACAATATGTTGGATTTGCGTTGATAATGTTCGGGTTTCTTCTGCAATGGCCTACAATCGTAACTTTAGTTATGTTTCCAATTTTAATCTATATGTATGTCAGGCTTGCCCGAAGTGAAGATGAAGCCGCTCTAAAGGAGTTTGGCGATGAATATTCAGACTATGCAAAGCACACACCAGCATTTTTTCCAAAGCAATTTTCCACAAATATTGGGACATGAAATAATGCAAAGAACTCAGCATTCGCATTATTACGAAACAATCCATAGTATTATCGCCAATCTAGGAAAGTTTTTTTTTAATTCCTTGATTGTCAAATAAAAATGCGATTTTTTAAGTTTCGGTCATCGCAAAATCAATCCTGATGATGCGATGATGGCTCACTGATTTTTGCCATTCGGGCCTTTACAAAAGGGTGGCAATGAAAACCTTAGGAGGTTATTATGATTATGTATACAATGCATATTGGGATTGCACTATATGCAATCGGCTTCGCGGCTGGACTTGTCGCCTTGCATTATGGCGAAGCCTTAAAGGCCAAATTGATAAAATGGGCGGGTTGGTTTTTAACCGTGGTTTCCGCTTTAGGCTTTTTGTGCATTCTCTATTATTCAAGCGCGTATTTCTTTAGTGGAAGTTTCAAACAGGCGTATGGACCAGCGATGGCACATAATTGTCCAATGGGTGGCATGATGAATGGCACAAATGACGGTTCGCACATGATGAATAATGGAACCATGATGGAAAATGGCATGATGAATGGGGCAACAGCAAATCATACACAAAAGTAATTTGCCTTTTGCTAACAAGAATGGTAGGTATTTGCAATGTTTCAGCGCTTCTTAACATGTTTTTCGGTGTTGGTTTTTGTCTTTACGACAATGACTTCACCCGCGTTTGCGCAAGACATGCTACCAAGTGCTGGCACAAATGCAGTGGCAAGCCAAAATATTCATTCGGATAGTGGAAATTCAGATTGTGCGCACATGGACAAAGCTGAAATGGCGAAAATGGCGCAAAGCAAGATGCCTGCTGCGCCAAGCAATTCAGATGATTGCTGCAAGCAAAAATGTGACTGCAAAATGGCACATTGCTCCACAAGCGTTTTGTCATTTGGAACTGCTGGCTTCACAAGTCAAATAATGAAAATTGTGAAAGCTGGTCTGCCAAAGGCGCAAATCCTTGCTTCGATTAATCTCGATCCGTTAAAAAGACCTCCGCGAACTTAGTTGAAATTAGGCGCGCAGTGGCGCGCCCAAAGGCCGCACGAAATCCCTTGTCATAAACGAGGGAAGTTGTTCAGTGCAAAATGATTTCAATTTAATTTCAGGAAAACCAAATGAAAATACCTATTTTTAATTTGCGTCGCAGGGAGTTCTTATCTTCCTCGGTCGCATGCCTTACGCTAGGCGCTGTAGGGATTAACTTAGCCAAACCAAGTTCGGCACAGGCAAAAGTGCGCGAGCATAGCCTTACAATCGCCAAAGAAAATGTGCGAATAATCGGCGGCGAAGCCCCCAAAATAACTATCAATGGCACTATCCCGGGGCCAGTCTTGCGCTTCGCTGAAGGCGAAGATGCAGTTGTTCATGTTACCAATAATATGAATGAAGACACTTCGGTTCATTGGCATGGCCTTGTTGTTCCGGGCCCAATGGATGGAGCGCCCGGCTTTAATGGCGCAGTTCCTATCAAGCCTGGTGAGACCTTTACATATAGATTCCCAATTGTGCAGTCAGGCACATATTGGTATCACTCGCATTCGGGCGGACAGGAGCAAGATGGTCATTATGGTGCAATAATAATTTCCCCAAAAAGTCCAGAGCCGCAACCTGCTGATCGCGATTATGTAGTCATGTTGTCTGATTATAGCCGCGAAACTTGGGCACAAATATTGGGTCATCTGAAAATGGATTCCGATTATTACCAATATCGCCGCCGAACTTTGGGCGATTTGGCAGATGACATAAATGAACAAGGCTTAACCCCCGCTTTGCGCAATGCTCGCCAATGGGGGCAAATGCGAATGCTTGAAACCGATTTATCAGATGTTTCGGGCTATACATTTTTGACCAATGGCAAAAGCCCCGCGCAAAATTGGACTGGTCTATTCAATCTTGGCGAGCGTGTAAAATTGCGCATTATCAACGCTGGCACCATGACTATGTTTGACGTGCGCATTCCGGGGTTGAAAATGCTGGTTGTCGCCGCAGATGGGCAAGATATTGTACCAATCGAAGTAGATGAATTTCGCATGGGAACTGCCGAGACTTACGACGTCATTGTCACGCCAACCGAAAACAAAGCCTACACCTTTGTCGCCGAATCTTTGGATAGGGAAGGTTTTGCTTTGGGGACGCTTGCCCCGCGTGAAGGCATGAAAGGCGAAATCCCAAGCCACCGCCCACGCGCCCGCCTAACTATGGCCGACATGAACATGGAGCAAATGATGAAAGACGATCCAAATATGGATATGTCTAACATGGATATGAATAGCGGCTGGTCAGTGATGAATGCGCCTGAAGGCACTAAAGTTCTAAACTATGACGAGCTGGTAAGCCTTAGGCCGCACACGGATTTACGCGAGCCAAGCCGCGAAATTACGGTAAGGCTTGGCGGCAATATGCAACGTTATATTTGGACCATGAATGGGCGAACATTTAATCCGATGCATGGAATTGATGTTGGCTTTAACGAGCGGGTTCGCATTATTTACATTAATGAAACCATGATGGCGCACCCAATCCACTTACATGGAATGTTTGTGCAATTGGATAATGGGCAAGACATAGCGCGAATGCCAAATAAACACACGGTAATCGTGCCACCTGGCCAAACTGCATCTGTCATATTAACGGCGGATAACACAGGCGCTTGGCCTTTTCACTGCCATTTACTTTATCATATGGCAGTTGGCATGATGACGACATTGAATGTGTCAGAACCGCAAGCAATGCCAGTCTCGCAACCAAATACTCCTCCTGAGGCCCCAAATTCGAAAGGGCACAATCATGTCCATTAAGAAAATAATTCTAGTCTTTGGTGTGGTATATGCCACGCCTGCACTTGCCGAACCAGCCATGAATCACGATCATGGTGGCGCAAATTACCATGCTTTTCGTCTTGAAACCGATTTTGGCCAATTCAAAGGCGAGAATATTGCATCATGGGATTTAGACGGTTGGTATGGCAATGATTATGATAAATTGTGGCTAAAATCTGAAGGTGAAATTGCTGGCTCGAAAACTGAACAAGCAGAGATCTGGGCGCTTTACAGCCGCAATATCGCAACCTTTTGGGATGCACAAATTGGATTACGACAAGATTTTAAGCCACAAAGCCATAGCTATTTGGCGGCGGGTTTTAATGGCCTTGCACCTTATTTCTTTGAAACTCAGGCACATTTATTTGTGCGTGATGACGGCGCTATAAGCGCAAGATTACGCCAAGAGAATGACCTTTTGATAACCAATCGTCTTATCGTGCAACCCTATGCTGAAGCCAATTTCAATGGGGAAGCAGATAGAACGCTGGGTTTAGGCAGCGGACTAAGTGATGGCAATATTGGTCTTCAAACTCGCTATGAGTTTTCGCGCGAATTCGCGCCATATTTGGACATAAAATACGCAAGTAAGTTTGGGCAAACCAAAGATTGGGCAAAACTCAACGGCGAGAAAGCCCAAGCCACAACATTTAATATCGGCATTCGATTAAAGTTTTAATTTGAAAAGGAATTTAGAAATGAAAAAAACTATCGCCTTGATTGGCACAATATTCGCAGCAATATCACCATTTATATCTAACCATGCCTTAGCACATGGTCGCATCACAAGCGCTATGCCTAGCGCAAATCAAGTGGTGACGGCTCCTCGAAGCATCATGTTACATTTTAACGAACGGATCGAACCTCGTTTTTCGTCAATTGAATTGGTAAAACCTGATGGAACAAAAAATACGCTGGCATCATCTGTAGTTGGCGGAGGGTTGATACTAAATGCACTAATCTCACCTGCGCTTCCGCCGGGTCTATATACTGTCAATTGGCGAGTTGTGACCAAAGGCGACGGCCACCCAACAAATGGCACTTACAGTTTTACAATTAGATAGGATAATAGGCCATGTGGTTAACAAATTTTGCAAAATTTTTGCAGTATGTTGGAGCGTCTGGACTGTTTGGCATAGCATTCTTTCTTATCGCTTTTGTACGGCCACATGGCCAACCCTTTGATCAAATATTGCGTTTGGTGAAGCGCTTATTTGCGGTTGCGTGCGTGCTTGTTTTGGTCGGTGCTTTCATTTCACTTATTGGCTATGCAGCAAGTATGAATGATTTGCCGCTAAATAAACTCACATTCTCTCAAGTAGCAGAAATTGCCAGCACAATGGATGTTGGTCGGTTTACGAGTTCGAGGATTGTAATTAGCGTGGTTGCTCTATTTCTAATTTTTTCAATGCGTCGCGCTACTTATTTCCTCAAATTGCAATGTTCGATAGGTGCAATTATTTTGGCAAGCCTTGCTTTCACCGGCCATGGTGCCAAGGATGAGGGGGTAAATGGTATTATTCACCTTGGCGCTGATATAGCGCATCTGCTTGGTGCAGGCTTGTGGATTGGTTCTTTATTCGCCTTTTTAACTTTATTATTGATGGAAAAAACGAAAGAAGTTCAATTGCTTATGTATGACACTCTTTCAAGGTTTTCAGGTTTGGGGTCAATAATAGTTGCGACTATCATTTTAAGCGGATTGGTAAATTCATATTTTTTGATCGGAATTGCCAATATCACACGGGTTTTTACTTCACCTTATGGAATTTTGCTTTCAGTGAAAATTGGATTATTCTCAATTATGGTAATTTTGGCTGCCCTAAATCGGTTTGTCTTAACCCCCAATTTAGGCAAGTCATTCGATGATGGAGTTATTAACTCGAATATTATGAAACCTATCAACAAAAGCATTATTCTTGAAACATCAATTGGGCTTATTGTAATTTTTCTGGTTAGTATTTTTAGCTCCCTTGAGCCACTATTATAGGTGTTAAATGCAAGAACGAAATAACAGCAACAATATTCGCCAGAGATTATTGCGAGGGATTATTCTCTTGATAGCAACGTTAAGTATTATACTGTGCACCTTTACAAGTGCGAGTGCGAATGATTATTTAATAAATCCGCCAATCGTTATTACTTCTTCATCGATGGATTGCTGCCCTAAAAACTCTGTATCAGAAAAATCTTGCAATAGATTATATTCGCCTGTCTGCCCAGAATATGAGTTTGTTCGGGTAAAATCTTTAAGCAGCGTCATTAAATATGTTATTTCTGAAATCATATTTTCAGGGCGTGACATTAAACCAGATACACCTCCACCGCGATATTTTCATCAATAATCAAAATATTTATTTTTAACTATTTATAAAAGGAATTTATTATGAAAAATCTTATTATGTTTTCATCTCTAGCGATTGTCTTCGCGGCTAGCTCAGCTTTTGCTTCAAGCCCCGAAGCATTCACGCATGCAATACAAACATGCTGTGATGCAGCTTTGGCTTGTTGCCAAGCTGGTTTGGCGTGCTGCGCGAAATAATCGCACTTTCAACCAATACGCTCGCGCAAAGGAAACTTTGCGCGGGTTTTGGTTAATAGATGTTTCAATCCTTAATTTCTCCATTACGCATAGACTGAAAATTGCTAATAATGTTTCATTTCAGAGCTGCTGAATAACCATATCCTTAGTCACATCAACATTAAACCGATACCCCGCCCTTATTTGGAGGGTTGGATGTGGTGTTAGGCTTCGCGCAATAACTTGACTTCCCGTTTGCCCTAATTGTTGACCAACTGCTCCCGCTATTGTTTGCCCAGTCGTTATGTTTTGGCCGTTTGTAGCTTGCGGTTGGGAGACTTGTATTCCTGCTGCGAAAATCGACATCAGAAGCGCCGAACCAAACGTTTGGCGGTAATGGTTGTTGACCCTGTCATTGAAACCTGCGTATCCGCCTTGATCAGATGCGGGCATCATATTCAAATCCATTGACGAAGCGTCTGGGAATATTATTCTGTTCCAAGCTACCAGCACGCGGCTTTGACCCGTTGTTACCGCATTATCGTAAGTGCCCACAAGCCTTGAACCCTGCGCGATGAGTAAGTGTTGTCCAGTTGCGGTATCATATACATTTTCAGACACTTGAGCTATTATCTGCCCTGGCAAATCCGAATTTAGTCCACTAATCATAATTGCTGGAATTACTGAGCCTGCCTTTAATTCATATGGTGATATGGCTGGTGTTCTTGTCGCAGATGAATAATTGGTCGCATAAATCCTTTGTTGGATGAAACTGCGCTTTGCAGCTTGTCCGTTAAAATCAGAAACGTTGTCAGCACCATATTGCGAGGCATCTCGATCATTTGGTGTTGTTTGACTATATCTTTGGTTGCCAGCTATCGAGCCAATTGTATTAATTGGATTGTCTTGCAAATTTGAACTAGTGCTGTGTCCCGATTGAACATTCGTCGGTGAATTTAACGCGGCCATTAATGCCGCTTCTCGTGACTGATTAGCCGACGTTTGTTTTTGTTTATAGGTAGCCCATTGCTCGGCGTAGCGCGAAGGAGTTGGGTTAGAGTTTGTATTTGTTGCTTGGACTGTTTGCTGGGGCGGACTTTCATTAATCTGCGACACTTGCGGGCCTTGCATTTCGCTTGGCGCTTCAATTAAATTGGTCTGGATAGGTGCTTCCGGTCTTGCAACGTTTTGATCTTGCGCCAGTTCTCTTGGCGGCGATGAGGCTTGAGAAGCTTTTAGAGATGTATCTGTCTTCTTGTATTGTTGGTTGCCGCGCGCGACAGTTGCATACATCATAAGTGCAACGACCAAGACACCAAGGCCAATTGCAATGTTTTTAGGGACATCGTTCAAGCGTCGACCGCCGACACCGCGAGAGGGAGCGCGCCCTAATAACGAAGGCGACTCTTCAGGTGGGTCAATAGTTTGATTTACATTGCTCATGGATTTGCCCTTATAGTTAGAGGTGAAGCGGGGACAATCGAATTATTTTCGCCTTTGCTGAAAAGGCGCGTTGCTTCGCGATTATCGGCGCGAATCCTGATAAGGATATTGTCATCGATTTCGCTGACTAAATACCAAACTTTCATGTTGGTAGTGTCTGTAGTCGTAGCGATTTTAAACCCATTGCTTTGCAGTTTTGACATTACTCTGGTGCTAATAGTTTCATTGGCATTTGAAGACATGCTCGTTGAAAATTCAACATTTTGAGCGCCAGCCGCTTGAGCTTCTTCGCTAACCCAATCTGCAATCGCCGTTGATATGTATTCGGACCTATCGTTTATTGTACTCGATATTGAAGGCTTTTGAATATTGGATTTTAGTTTGTCGATCGAAGCGCAGCTGGTTAGACAAAGACCTGCCGCCAATAGTGATAAGATTTTCTTCATGGCCTAATCTCTCCTAGTAATTGTGACTTTGGTTTGGTGATTACCCGTGCCGCCAATTAGCTCGGCCCTGTCAAAAATCTTGTCGACTATATATCTTGTTCCAATCACTCGATAATTCACCAATTGCTCTTGATGACCTTCACCTAAAACCAACAAGGCAGGGGCTTCGGAAGTCGCTACCGCTTCAGGGAATTCGATGTAGGTTTTATTGCTATCGCTATAAACCCGAGTTGGTAGCCAGCGAGGCTTAGCGCCAGTTATGCTGTAATTGAAATTTAGCGCGCTTTGCGATGGCATATTTGTATTACCAAGCGGTGTTACTCTTTCGCGATAATTGCGCCATTGCTCTTGGCGGTCATCGCCATAAGTGAATGAAATTCGCGCCATATAATCAGTGCGGCGGCTCACAAGTTTCAGAACATAAGTTCTACGGTCAGTTGTGATAATTGCGTTAGTTTGCAAGGCGGCATCGGTTGGTTTTACAATAACATGAGTAGTGGTTCCCATGCCGGAGCCACTGGTCGCAGGTGTTAATCGCCACCTTACCGCATCGCCAACATTTATGTCGTTTACCACTTCGCCTGCTTGCAGAGTTATGTCGCAAACTATCAAAGGTGCGCAAACGATTGACGGCATGGTTTCGCCAAATGGAAATACGATAACCCCTTCAGCCCCTTGGGTTGGCATCACGTGATTGTTGGAATAATTTCGCGCCATTGCCATGCCAATGCTTTCCCTTTGGGTCAGCGTAGCATTGCGCCCCGACATTAGGTTTGCAGGTGGAGGCGGAACAGTTCGGCGCTCAATTGCAACTGGTTCTGTCACTACGCTATCGGGCGCCGGTGGTGTTACATTTGCTTGGGGCGCGTCATTTATACTTTTGGTACTTGCTCCGATTGCTGGCACTTGAGGCCTTGGCGAAGCCTTCGCTTTAGTACGCGCGCTTTGTGGTCGTGAACTATGCGAAGCTCTACTCGCTCTGTTTTGACTGTCATTTGTCCTTGATGTTCCTGCTTGTGCGCTCGAATATAATATAAGTGCAAATGCAGAAATTGATAATATGAATTTGTTACGCATTTTCGCCTCCCTAGATTCTTTGTGACCAAGAAATTGCGTTTATTATTATCCCCATTGGGTTGATGAGCGCGTGCGCTTCTTCGGTAGGTGGGACAATTGATATCCCAACTTGGGCTTGCCAATTGGCATTGCTAACTAATCTGCCATCACGCTCGCGGATTTCTTCACGCCATTCTATTCGGTAGCTATCGGGCGTGATCGGTAACACCGATTCAACTGAAATTGAGACGCTTTCAGTTTTAGCTCGCTCAAACGGTTGAAATGTAGTGTGAAAATCTGCCAAGGTTCTAAATGCGGGCGAATTATTGCCAATCAAAGCATAAGCATCATTCACCGCCTTATTTTGAGCAGCCGCGTCAAAATATACGCTTCGGGTATTAGTAATCCAACTTGCCAATTGGGCGCGAATTATTCTTGTGTCAGGTATCGCAGCTTTTCCTGCAACACCAACTGCTACCGAATCGCCCAGCTTATCAACTTCAACTACATAAGGCGTTATTTTGCTTTGCGCGCCAACCCAGGCTAGACCGCCAACCGCCGCACCCGCCACACCAAGTGCGAAAATAGCGATTAATTGCCAGTTTCGTGTTTGCGAGATATAGCTTCCATAACGCTCATTCCATTCGCGCCTTGCCGATAAATAAGGATTGGTTTGTTCGTTGCCGCTCGGCGCGGCTGCTTGTGCTAAAGGTACATTTTGCTTTATTTTAAACATGGTTGCTATCCTTTTTGAATGAATTTTACTTCGCTAGTTATTCTGTGCTTATGCTATTTCCTTGATTTGGTTCTACCTGTTCTTGGTCTTGCAATTGGGTTTGGATTGGGCTTTTCGTGCCGTTTTCGTTGCCACTTGCTATTTCGCTTGCGGCACGACTTCCGTTTAATTGGCCAGCTTGGAAATTCATGTCGGCAGACATACGCCCGCCCATTGTGCCATGACCCATGTGCTGACCACTTAATCTTGACCCAATGTCCGCCATTGCAGCTTTGGCGAGATTGCCAGTTGCCATTGCAGCCGAAGTCATAAATTGTGCGCCCGTGCCTTTTGGGGCACTTTCATTGTTCGAAGAGGATTTAAGCTGTTCACTTGCAAGTTTTCCTGCACTATTCATTGCCATGCCAGCGCCTATGGCAGCTTCGCCAGCGCTTGACATTGCCGACATAGCGCCACCTGCGCTGGCAGCCATGCCTCCCATTGCGCCAACCAATGCACCGCCGCCCGTGAATGAAGCGCCAGATATAAGTGCTTGCACCATGTCTGGAATTACCTTGACCAAAGCGAGCATAACAACCGCAAAGCCAAGCATTATTATGCCATCATTAATGTCATCTATCCCGGTGGCTGCGAAATCAGCAAAAAGTGTTTGACCTACGCCAACGATTATCTGCATCACAAATAATTTTGCGCCAACACCAAAGACACCAATAATAGCTTTATAAGCAACATCCTTGGTCCAACGTGAACCAGCAAACCCAAGGAATAATACCGACATTGTCGATATCCCCCACGCCGCCACTAATGTCATAATCATCATTGCCACGATAAGGGCGAAGACTACCATGGTTACGATTGCAACTATGCCCATGACTATCGAATCGCCAAGCTCAGTAATCGTCATTTTATCAAGCATGGCTTGTCCAAGTGCCATGCCAGAGCTGAATATATCGGCAGGACTAAGACCAGCCGAGCCACCTACCGAGCTTGCAGCACTTCCGCCTGCTTCCCCAAAACTTTGCACAATGATATTGCCAAGATTGGCACCATTTTGGATTATGAAGAGGCCAAGGCCGATGAATAGAATTTGTTGAATAAGTGCTGCTGATATATCGCCTAAGTCACCGCGTTTAAAGGCAATAGAAATCATAGCATAGCTAAATTCAATCCCCGCCAAAATCATAAATAAACTTCGAGCATATCCAAGAAGTGTACCTTGCATTCCTTGAAATCTTGCTTGGAATAAATCGGGAATTGCGTTCAAGGCTTCCGGTGAAGCGGTTGCAGCTAATGCTAGGTGAGGCGCAAGCGAGATTATCGTAATTGCTGCAAAAGAGCAGAATTTCCAATGTTTAGGAACACCGTTCTCCATATCAATACCGCTTCCCGCCAGACGTTTTGAAGGTGCGTGATTGATGCAGGCGGCCACTATTTGCAGCTCTCACATCGGCTTGATCTTGCTGGCTAGCCATCCAATTGGCTTGCATTTGGGTTTGCAGCATCATTAATTGGCGGAGTTTTTGGGTTTGCCTCACCCCTTGCGCCGCCATTTGATTACCTATTTGTGCCGCTTGCATCCGCCCTTGCGCTGAATTACCCATCTCTTCGAGTTGGTGCATTAATGCGTCTTCGTCGTCCAATTGATTATTCTGCAAACCAATTGCGCCGAGAGTTGCAGCAACCGACGATTTAGTTTCATTGCTCCATTGGTTATATTTACCAGCAATTGAGTTTGCACCATTGCCAGAATAGGTGGCATAACCTTGATACCTTTGGCGAATTTGCTGCTCGATATCAGTGCCTTGATAGGATAGTGATTGCACATTTTGCATTAATTGATTGACGCGGTTTATGCTCTGCATTGTCTGCCCCCAATGTTGCGCGGGTAGAGTTGCAGTATTCACTATCATGTCATTCAATTGTCTTTGGGCGATTTGTAATTGTTGAAGTTGCTGATTTAGCTGGTCAATTAACCGCGCGACTGCCACAGGATCATAGACTATTGAGCCAACGGCAAGGGCAGGGGCGGGAAGGCTTATTGACGACATTCCACTTAGCAATGTCATAATCGCCAAACCGATTGAACGGTTCTTTCTAATTGAGATTTTCATATTTAACATTCCTTTCTTCCATCCAAACGTATGGCCAATTATCGCCGTGAATTTGGTGGAGTTCGCGTACGCGTGCTAATTGGGTTTTATCCGATACCCCTACAAATGAGAGCGCAATTGGCCCAAGGTTAAGGTCAAACAGTCTTCGCCCTTCGGGTGAGACATAATAGTAATGCTGCTTTTTGCTTGCATTGCGGATAATCTCGATTTGGGCATCATTCATGCCAAACATCGTGTAAAGGTCGTGTGGCCCGACTATATTATCGGTTCCAGCTTTATCTGCTTCTTCATTGGGGAGCAGGATTTTAGTCGGACAGGCTTCTAGGAGAACATCAAGAATTCCAGATTTAACAGCATCTGATAATGATTGCGTGGCAAGCACTACAGTGCAATTTGCCTTGCGCAAAACCTTAAGCCATTCGCGGATTTTTTCGCGGAAAGTCGGGTGTCCCAACATTACCCATGCTTCGTCAAGGATAAGCATTGCCGGCGAGCCGTCTAATGACCGCTCAAACCTTCTAAATAAATAAAGCAATACTGGAATAAGGCTCTTTTCGCCCATTCCCATTAATTCTTCAATTTCAAAGACCGCGAATGCGCTGTTTGATAATTCGTCTTTCTCGCTATCAAGTAAAGCGCCTAATGAACCCTGCAAACTATAAAAGCCGAGAGCCGCGCGTATTTCTTCGTCTTGGACGGTTGCAAGGAAATCCGTGATTGTGCGACCATCTTGATTTGAGCGCATTAGCGTCAAAGCACGATGTATAGCTTGTCGTTGACTTGGGCTAGGCGCACGATCGGCTTGTAATTGAAACAAAATAGCTAACCAGTCATTCGCCCAAGCTGCATCATTATCACTTTCAAGATGAGAGAGTGGACACATGCCTATAGGGTTTTGGCCTATTTGGTGATGATCGCCTGCAATGTCGTAATGCTTTCCGCCAGTTGCAAGTACAAGCGGCATCATTGATTTCCCTTTGTCGAATGCAGTTATTCGGGATTTGGGATAACGTCTAAATTGCGCAGCAATTAGGCCAAGCAAAGTTGATTTACCCGCACCTGTTGGCCCAAATATCAATGTATGGCAAACATCACCAATATGCAGGTTTAATCTAAATGGTGTCGTGCCACTGGTTGCAGCATGAAGTAATGGCGGTGAATTGCTTGGGTAAAATGGACATGGATTAAATTCACGCCCCGCCCAAACCGATGATAATGGAACCATATCTGTTAGCGAAAGCGTATGAAGTAAAGGGCGTCTGATATTGGGAATGGCGTGACCAGCAAGCGAACCTAGGAAGGCTTCCATAGCATTTACAGTCTCAATCCTTGCGCTAAAGCCTTCGCGCCGAATTTGCTTTGCAACTATGCGCGCATTTTCATTTGCAGCTTCTGCGGTATCGGCATAGATTATTACAACAGGAGTATAATAGCCATAAAGCACCACACCACTATTGGCATCTGCAATTGCGCCTTCGGATTCGCGTTGCATCATTAGCGCGTCTTCATCAATGACTCCACCCTCGGTTTTGAACATTTGTGACCAGAAACCGCGAACTTTCTGCTTCCATTGCCGCCGATATTTATTAAGCTCTATAACCGCTTCATATTGTTCCATGTATATGAAACGTGAAGACCAGCGATATGTAATTGGTAAATGGTCGAGAATATCCAATATTCCGACATAAGATTCTGCAGGAAAGCCATCTATCGCCACACAGGCAATATAATTATCGCCAATCTTTGGGGTGTCGCCAACATAGGTTTCGACATTGCCAATATAGGCATCCATATACATAGGGATTGGCGGGATATTAACGGGATTTAATTCGCCAGTCAGTGAGAATTGTAGGTAATTGCCCAAATCGTCGCGTAGATGCTTTTTACCATTCGCATCAATGCTAACGTTGCTTTTCATGCGCCGAAGAGAGATATAATTACCAAGCCTGTCTTCGATTTCATTTATTGATTTTTTGAAGGATTCAAGGATTTTAGACGCAGGCGAAATCCCCTTCATATTTTCATCTTCATCATAAAGATAATCTTGGATTTTACTGTCTCGTCTAAGTGGCGGCGTATACATCAATATTAAGACATATTCGCTCTCAAAATGGGCGCCTTCAGCCATAAAGTCCTTGCGCCGCTCTTGATCGATTAATTTCGATATTGTGTCTGGAAAATGGGAGCTATTTTCAGCTGGATAGTCTGCAGCAGGTAATCTAATGGCATCATGCCAAGTTACCCACCCTGAACCTAATTGGCACATAGCCGCATTTATTCGTGCGCTAATATAGTTCTTTTCGGCCGGGGTCGAACTTTGTAAGTCCGAACCCCGATAATAGAACCCAGCCATAAGCGAGCCGTCTTTACCGAGTACAATCCCGTCGTCTATAAGTGCCGCCCAATTTAATAGGTCTGGCATAGCTTTGGCAGTGTCTTGGAATTGTTTTATCGCTAACATTGGTTTTGCTCATTTCTTGTAGAATGGCTTTGGTTTCGCCGAATAATAATTTTGGTATTTGATACTTCGCAAATAGATCTCGCTCATTTGAGGGTCGGCTTTTGCCATTTGCCGCAAAGCTGCAATCGACCCAAACCAAATTATGATTGCCGCAATTGTTGTGAACCAATTAAGAGCTGAGAAAATAAGTGCGAAGCAGATTAAAGCCGCCAGCAAGACTAGCTTGCGCTCGCCACCTGCAATCAGGTTAGGGCGGCCTAAGGCGCGTGATAATGGGGTTTTGCGTAAGGACATATTGCCGCTTAGCCTGCAAAAATGCCAATGATGCTATTGGCACCAACAATTACCGCAACCACAAGCACTATGAAAACCATAGTTCTGGCAAAGCCGGAGATTTCTCCGCCCCAGATTAAGGTCGCGCCTGCCGCCACGATCGCGATTACGGATATACCAGTTGCAACTGGACCAGAAATAGATTGTCGAACTTGTTGTAGTGGAGATTCCCACGGCAGCGCGTTTGCGGTGCTGGCGATGAATATGCTTGCGATAAACGCAATCATTAAATTGAAAGCAAATTGTAAAATGCGTGGCTTGCTTATCCAAGCGTTGCCTTTAACTGGTTTTACTATATTTTTCATTGGTTTCTCCTATTCTATGAGTTCGAGGTCGTATCCCTTCGTGGTGAACCCTTTAACGCGAAGGATTTCTTTTACTCGCCGCCCGTCTTTGGTTTTGGCGATAAAAACTATGATATTAATGGCCTCTGCGATTACGCTTGGCATTGGCGTGGAAGAAGTTTCGGCAACCAGCGCTTCTATGCGAGTTAGGCCAGATTTGGCATCATTGGCATGAACGGTCGCAACGCCGCCCGCGTGACCAGTGTTCCATGCTTTCAATAGTGAAAGTGCTTCACCACCGCGAACTTCACCGACAAGTATTCTGTCTGGCCTTAGGCGCATAGTTGCTTTCAAGAGCCGCAGCATATCGACGTTAGAATCTGCGCGCAGAATAACTTTATTGGGCGATCGGCATTGGATTTCGGCTGTATCTTCGATTATGACCAAACGGTCTTCGGGAACGGTTTCAGCCATATAATCAATAATTGCATTAGTAAGTGTAGTTTTACCTGTACCCGTGCCGCCAACAACAAGAATGTTCTTTTTATCGACAACTGCTTGCTTAATGACCTCAGCTTGTGCTTCTGTCATAATCTTGGCTTCAACATAATCAGCCAATGCGAAAATGCGCGAAGCTTTGCGGCGAATAGTGAAACATGGCGCAGAAACAATCGGTGGTATCATCGCCTCAAAGCGGCTTCCGTCAATTGGTAATTCACATTCAATAATTGGGTTTTCGCGGGTGACAGTAGTGCGATAATGTGCAGCAACTGTCCCAATAAGGCCTTCAGCACGGGTAGCAGAGAAATGCTGTTCCACCAACTCAATGCCTTCGCCAAGCCGTTCAACCCATAATGTGCCATCTGGGTTAAGCATGATTTCAATGACGTGGGGTTCATTAAGAAAGCCGCAAATAGCTGTGCCTAATTCGCGCGACAATTTCTCTCGAAGGCGAGCCGTCTGAAGTTCTTGCAATGACACAGTATTAGCAACCATGACCCACTCCGCACAAAGGCACGGCAAGACTTAAATGTATCCAACAATGGAACAAATCCGCCGTTATATCGTCTATCGTGCAACTATCGTGCCAATTTGATATATTATAGACGAATAATTGGGGTGCGGGGGTGTGTTCGGACTAAAAGCCTTTAACTTCAGGGTATTGGGAAAACAGAAAACCTGTTACTTGCTCGAGTTTTTATTTAAGTAATCGCCAATATCACTAATGAATTGCCCATAGCTCAGTGTGTCGCTATCAAACAATTTTGAATGGATATCTTGAAGAAGGTTCTTGTCATTATAAAGTGGACGATTAGTTTCTTTACTTTTGGCGGAAAAAAGTAACTGCCAAGCGTCGACCCTAAGAGCCCTTGCGAGCCTTTCCACACTATCAATAGTTGGGTTTCGCAATTCTCTTTCAATATCAGAAATATAAGCCTTACCAATCCCAGCGGCGCGGGCAAGATCAGATTGCGACATATTTTTTGACTTGCGGTAAGCGCGCAAGTTATTGGCAAAGACTTTTACAATCGGCGAATGTTCAATAATATCTGGCATGGGATTAACACAATTTCTTAAAATCGAGTCTGTTCACTATACCACAGAGTAAGGCAAATTAATATAGTGATAAGGGTGTGGCTAAGGGATCAATTAACCGTTAGCACAATATCAAATTAAGCGGTGCGAGTTAAATTTCACAAGCGTATTTAAGATTAGTTTTATAATTTGACATAAAGATTTTCGGCGCAATTTTATCCTTTTTGAATAATCTGCATATTTGCATGTCTAGTTTCGCAACAGATTCAAAGTAGATAGTTATTTTCATTTTGCACTCGCCTATAATTTCACTAATGTAAATTTAAAGGACGTTGCTTTTTTGTTTCCCATTTCGCGCGTGAGTAATAAAATCTTGCTTTATGCCTCACAATATGCAATTATTTGATTTATAAAGAGAGGGGTTATAACTCATGGTTTGGAACTGGCAGCATAAAGATTGGCCGAATTTTCACTGGAATGCAGACGCATTGGTAGTTTTTGAAGCGCAATTCTTACAAAATACAGGTATCCAAATCGGGTCAGCAAAACACCTTGATAATGAAACGCGCCAATTGGCATTGGTTGATATGTTGACAGGCGAGGCGCTCAAAACTTCTGAAATAGAGGGCGAAATTCTCAATCGCGATAGTGTGCAATCCTCAATCTTGGGTCAGTTTGGTTTATCATCCGAACAAAATCGTGTTCCGCCAGCTGAGCGCGGTATCTCTGAATTGATGATTGATTTGTATCGTAACTTCGCAAGTCCGCTTGATGACAAAACCTTGTTTAACTGGCATCGCATGGTAACAAATGGGCGTAACGATTTGCGGGAGATTGGCACTTACCGCAGCCAAGGCGACCCGATGCAAGTTGTGTCCGGTATTATTTATAAACCGACGGTGCATTTTGAAGCCCCGCCAGCAAGCAAAATGCACGACGAAATGACGGCATTCATCAAGTGGTTTTCTGATACTGCGCCCAATGGGATAAATCCGTTGCCGCCGCTTACCCGCGCGGGTATCGCCCATTTATATTTTGTTTCTATACATCCGTTTGAAGACGGTAATGGACGGATTGCCCGCGCGCTTGCTGAAAAGGTGCTCGCCCAAGGCATGGGGCAACCAACTTTATTGGCATTGTCACAAACAATTCAGCGCAAGCGCAATGCTTATTATGATGCACTTGAGCAAAACAACAAAGATTTAATAATCACGGGGTGGCTGGAATATTTTTGTCGGGCAGTGATAGAGGCGCAAAGACAGAGCCAAATCGCAATCGATTTTCTGATAGAGAAAACTAAACTCTATGATCGGTTGCGCGGCCAGTTAAATGAGCGTCAAGATCGCGCGCTTGCCCGACTATTCCGCGAAGGTCCTGATGGTTTTAAGGGTGGATTAAGTGCCGCCAATTATATCACAATCACAGGCGCTGCACGTGCAACCGCAACTCGTGATTTGAGCGACCTTGTTGAAAAAGGCGCGCTAATTCAAACGGGCGCCTTAAAATCCACACGTTATTGGCTTCCTATCCAAACTTCAATCAACCCAAATCAAGACCTCGATCGCGACGGTGATTAGGCGTTTGTTCACGCCCTTCACACATGCGGCGGAATATGGCAGCATCGAGATATAGTGCAAGCTGGTATGCCTCTAGTTTACTAGATATTGTTTATTTTGCTTAAATGCAGAATTTCCAAATCAATTAGCGAAAGCACTCCATTTTTTGAGTGCTTTCATTTTGGATTGTCGGCTATTTCAATGTAATTGAAATATCGGTTCGCGCCTCAGCCTCAGCTTTAGTTTTATAGGTTTTCCGCAGAATGCAATTGGGGAATTTAGCACACTTTACACCAAAATGGAGATTGTATTTGTATTGTCTAGCGCATAATTTAGCACATAAGGAAGAAAATAAGTTAAAAAGCATATAAAAACAACATATTATGCCAATATAATTCAGGCTCATAACCTGAAGGCCGCAGGTTCAAATCCTGCCCCCGCACCCAAAACTCTATATATTACAACGAATATCGACGGCGCTATCACAAGGTAGCGCCTTTTTTTAGCCATAATTCATAGGCACACTTTGGGCGCACTTTAAGGCACACAGTGGGAGGTGGGTTGTGGAGGCAGTTAGACATTCAATTTTGGCTGGAAAGGTTCAGCTTTTTAAACGCGCAAGAAGCCAATATTGGCAAGCGGACACTTACGTGGGCGGTCAGCGCTTCAAGGTGAGCACAAAGGAAGATAGTTTAGCGCGGGCAAAGTCTTTTGCGGAAGATTGGTATATGGGTTTACGTGGTCAATCCCACGCTGGTATCCTTAAGCCCCGCGAAATAACTTTCGAAAAGGTGGCTAAACAGTTCTTGCTTGAATATGAAGCCATCACTGAAGGGCAGCGTAGTGAGAAATGGGTGGAAGGCTATGAAATACGCCTTAGGCTTCATCTTATCCCATTCTTTGGCAAGCTTGGCATTTCAGAAGTTACTTCTGGCAAGGTGCAAGATTATCGTGTGATGCGTGCAGGGCAGGCGGGTAGGCAGCCTAAGGCCGTTAGTGGAGTAAATAGTCCAAGTGACGCCAAGGATGATGTAAAGGACAAACCAAAGCCGCCATCGCGCTCAACCATTCATGATGAAATAGTTGCACTTCGGCAAGTTTTAAAAACTGCTGTGCGCCATGGTTGGCTTGCTCATTTACCTGATTTATCGCCGCCCTATAAAACTCAAGGTAAGATAGTGCATCGCCCTTGGTTCAGTCCAGCCGAGTATAAGCACCTTTATAAAACTTCGCGTGAATATGCGAAGACCAAAGAAGGGCGTTATAAGTGGAATGCGGAACAGCTTCACGATTTTATTCTTTTCATGGGCAACACTGGCCTTCGACCTGATGAGGTCAATAACATTCAATTTCGTGATGTGAGCATCGTGAAGAATGTTGAAACTGGCGAGCGCATATTGGAGATCGAAGTGCGTGGTAAGCGCGGTGTTGGTTATTGCAAATCAATGCCAGGTGCAGTTCCAGTGTTTGAGCGATTGAAGTCGCGTCCAAAGCCTAGGAAGCATATAAGATTGCGAAAAGGCGAGGAGCCTCCAGCGCCAACTTTGCCGAAATCCACTGATGTCTTGTTTCCGACTAATAATCTGAAAATGTTCAATGAAGTTCTTGGGCTTGCAGGTTTAAAGTTGGATCGTGACGGACAGGCACGCACCGCCTATAGTTTGCGTCACACCTATATATGCCTTCGTCTTATGGAAGGTGCCGATATTTATCAAATCGCAAAAAACTGTCGCACGTCAGTTGAAATGATTGAGAAGTTTTATGCGGCGCACATCAAGAATACCCTTGATGCAACCGCAATTAACGTCCGCAGATCGCAAAAGCTCGGTTTCCAACCTGAGAACCCTAGTGACTACTTTGGTGGTCATTATGAGGATGAAGATTAAGCAACAGAACTGGGGCGTTTCATCCTCTCTCAAAACCAGTCCGCCTGCCGAGATGGTTTCCCGCCTTTACGGCACAAATCAACCAATAAACCAAGCATCGCTGCAACTTTGCCATTGCGGCGAGCATTTACTCGCTCGAAAGCCAGAATGCCTGCCAGTCTGGCCTCCAAGCCTTTGCGACTTAAATCCGGACGGATAGCAATCATGGGAACTTGTTCGCCTTCTGAGTTATTCAATCAATTAGAGTGCTCTGCCTTCAATGAGGGCTCAAAACAATTTAGTCTCGTCACCGTTCTGAAAGGCAGCGAGTTTATCACCCTGATAGGTGAAAGCGCCAATTTGAATGTTGGATATTCGTCATATCAATCAGTAATGAATGGCGAAAGTTTTCGACGTATAGCAAATATTCGTCCTAAACATCTCCAATCCCAGCCTCCGAATTAGCTAACTGAATATAGCGACATTCGCATCATCCCCTCACTAATGCCTTCAAGCATAAACGCTGCTCGCAAGCTCGTGCGTTGAAGGCGTGAGTTGCCGCTGCCCTTTGTCTTCATCAGTCGCGCAATCATGCGGACTGAAGATAAGGAGACTTAAAATGGGACTAGATATGTATGCTGTATCAATCGTAAAAGACGATAATCGTCCAGCAACTGATTTCGATTTAGACGAAGAAAAGTATAATGACCTTCACTATTGGCGCAAACACCCAAATCTTCACGGCTGGATGGACAATCTTTACACTAACAAAGGCGGTGAAAACGAAGATTTTAATGTCGCAACCCTCCTTCTAACCGAAGATGACATCGACAATCTCGAACACGACCTAATCGTAAAATGCCTCCCCGAAACTGAGGGCTTCTTCTTCGGTGAAACCACTGGCGAAGAGCTTGAAGATGATCTCGAATTCATTCGCAAAGCACGGGAAGTGCTCGCCCAAGGTAGGCAAGTGGCCTATTACGCTTGGTGGTGATTAATTTGCCAAAATCAAAACGGCTTGAGCTTAATCAAGCCGTTTATAATTTTCCATTCATCTTTAATTATATTGGTAACCATTGCGACAATCGCGATTATTTCTGCTCTATGTGATTCTTGATTCATTTATCCAAAATTTATACCACGTGATAAATCAATAATTATTTCACTGTATAAAAGTATTATAAACTGTATTCAATTGAATTTTTAATTTAGCATGTTATATTATATTAGGTTGGAGTTTCTTAATGAGTGACAATGGGAAATATAATGCTAGTGCCTCACTAGTTGGATATTTATTTCAATGTCGCCTTGCATTATTGCGAGGTCTGGAACTTGCTAAAAAGCTCCCCAGCGCAACTATTTCAATAGAAAAATTCGATGACATCTCATTTGAAAGTATGGATTACGCGCAGTGTCTCATTCAAGCTAAGCACCATGTAAAACCTAAGTCTCTAGATGATAAAAGCGTAGACGTTTGGAAAACTCTATTAATCTGGATAGGTATATATAAAGAAGGTATATTTCAAGCTGATAAGACTCGTTACTTTTTAATTACTACGTCCTTTGCTTCTAAAGACTCCGCAATATCTAGGCTCCGTGAGGAGGCGACTTTAGAGCAAAGAAAAGAGGCACGCACGCTACTTCGTAATGCGGCAAATTCCTCGAAAGACAAAACGACGGAATTGGCACGAAAACTCTTCCTAGACCTTTCTGATGAAGATGCTGATATCTTCCTTTCGAATATTATTGTTATTGACAATCATCCGAATCTAACAGACGTTTTTAGTCAAATCGAATCTGAACTAATTCTGGTTGCTCCGAAAAATACAGAACTAGCTGCGGAATATCTCGAGGGTTGGTGGCTCAATGTTGTTGGCAAACATCTAGTTGAAGAAAAGCATTCCACAATCCACGTACAGCACATCATTACCAAGGCAAATGAAATTGGACGGTCGTTGCATAAAGATTCGCTTCCTCTTGATGATCCAAAATCACTAGCAATCAAAGAGTATTCTCAAAGTGACGAAGACCGAATTTTCGTCAGACAGATGCGGGCAATCAATTTACCAAATTCAAACATCCAAAGCTCTGTGTATGACTACTACAGAGCATATGCGCAAAGATCAAAATGGGCGCGGGAAAATCTTATTTTAGAAAATGAGCTTGGTAATTACGACGATAAACTTGAAGATTCTTGGAAGCGGAAATGTAGTGGCGAATTGCTAATTTCTAATCCGAAAAATGATACTCAAAAGCTTGATTTTGGACTAAAATTGTTTGTTTGGGCTATTCAAGAATCAATTCCTTTACGTAATATTGTTGAAAAGTGGATTACTGCGGGTTCGTATCATAGTCTTGCCGACCAGCTCCGCGTGGGGTGGCATCCAGAGTATGTTGATCTTTTCAAAGAACAGGAACTGCAAGATGGCTGAACGCTGGAGCGATAGACCTCGAGAGGAAGCTTTTCTTTTTAATCCCGCGTTTTTAAGTTCCATCATGTGTGAATTCACCCGCGAGTATTGCAAAGCAAAGAAGGTGGGCTGCCCAGTTACGCTGAACTTCCTTGCTCCAGCCATTAGTCTTCACATACAGACACGTGAAAGATTGCCACATTCTACAGTTTCGTCATTATATGAATGGATTCAATACAATGAGGATGTACTAGTCGATTTGCCTCGAAGATTACGCGGGCTTCTTCCGTTTCTAAGAGAAGCATTAATGTTCTCACTTCATCAGCAGACACTTGAATTTGATAACCCACACACGCTTACTGTTGGCGAAAAGAATGGTTACTTCACGACTGGATTGTTAAAGGGTGTTACTAAAGATATGGCTGATGCAGTTCAAAGCACGCGCTTTCTTGCACGCTGGTTCGCAAAATCAGGTTCTGAAACATCTATTCTGTCAAGTTGGGGAGTGCAACCATGAGTTTTATAATCAAGGCAATAGTACTTTATAGCCATGGAGACAAAATCAGAACTTTGCCCTTCAATCCAAGCGGACTGAACATCATTACAGGAAAATCCAAGACTGGAAAATCGGCAATCATAGATATAGTTGATTATTGCATGGGACGCGATACATTTGATGTCGCCGAAGGGGAAATTCGTCGGAGGGTGTCTTGGTTTGGACTTCACATTGAAAGCCAAGGTGACGAGATATTTGTTGCGCGAGATAACCCCGGTCCAGGTGCATCGTCTGGCTCGAAAGTGTACTATAGACGGGGCAAATTTGATGGGTATCCCCAGCGTGATGAATTAGAGAAAAACATAACCGCGAGTAGTTTGAAAACACTAATGACCCAGTTTGCAGGTATAGTGGAGAATGAACACCGCCCCACTTCTGGCACGCGCGATCCGCTCAGTGCGAATATTTCTCATGCACTGTTTTTGTGCTTTCAGCCGCAGGGGGTGATTGCGAGCAAGGACCAACTTTTCAATAGGACAAGCGACACATTTCGAGCTTTGGCGCTTCGTGATACTTTTCCTTATTTCCTTGGAGCAGTAGATGAGGAATACTTCAAGCATCTTAATGAGCTGGACGAGCTGCGAAAACGCCTAAGAGTCCTCGAAGCTAACGAAGCGAAGAAGATTCAATCTATAGAAATCAATCGTAGTAACGTTGTGCGTTTAGTAAATGAGGGGAAGAGGCTCGCATTTATCCCTCAGGATTATCAGGCAGTTGATGACACTGTTTTCAGCTATCTTAGAAGGGTTTCACAAACCGAAGTTGACCAAGCGCATATATACCAAGACTTTGGAACCACAATATCGCAACTCGAAGGAGAGCGCGCCGCTCTTTGGACAAGAATTTCAGAGCTAAACCAAGACCGTAAGGCAGCGCAATCGTTTATGTCTGTGCAAAGTGATTTTGGGCGCGAAGTCGCTGAGCAAAAGGCGCGCTTGAGTAGTATTGGATTGTACAAGGAAGACATTGGAGACAAGACGAGATGTCCAGTTTGCGATTCTTTGCAGGCTTCGCCTGTGGCCAGCGTTCTGGAAATTACTAAAGCTCTTGCTTCCGTAACCAGTCAACTTGCCTCAGTTCACAAAGAGAGCCCACATCTTCTGAATCACATTAACAATCTTGATATTGAAATTGAGCGCCTCAATGATCAACTCAAGGAAGTTTCAATGGAGTTGCGTGCGGCGATTATTTCCGATGAAGCGGCCAAAGCCGCGCAAGAGCAACTTGTATCAAGAGCACGATATATGGGTCGATTGTCAAATTTTCTTGAGACTACATCTCCAGAAGAAACGGAACCACACGCCGTCAATGATATCGAACGTATCAAAAAACTGTTAGAAGCCGTACTTGGAAAGGTCCGTTCGGATGAAATCGATTCACGCGTGGACACATTCCTCGATTTAATCGGTAGCAAGATGACGCTATACTCTGATGAACTTGACTTAGAACATAAGGGAAGTTCATTGCGGCTGGACATAAAAAAATTAACAGTTGTCGCCAACACAGAAGATGGACCAATTCCGCTTAGTCGGATGGGTAGTGGCGAGAACTGGGTTGGTTACCATGTGCTGGCCCATCTTGCGCTTCACTGGTGGTTCAGGAGACGTGGGCGACCTGTTCCTTCATTTTTAATACTAGACCAGCCAACCCAAGCTTACTATCCACCAGATGCAGAAAACGGAAGTTTGGAAGAAATTAAAGATGATGATGACCGCACAGCAGTTCTTTCACTTTTTAAGTTGATGCACAAGGCTTGTTCGGAAATATCTATGCCGTTTCAACTAATTGTGCTCGATCATGCTCATTTGCGAGAAAAGTGGTTTGAAAATGCTATTGTTGAAGAGTGGCGAGGAGACCGTGCTTTGGTACCTCGTGATTGGCCATTAATTTAGTCCGAATTTCTTAAGGTAATTAGAGTGTTTTCAACAACTTATCTACAATAAAATCATGGTAATTTCGTTTTTCCTATCCCAATCGCTTCCTCTTGAGCCATAGTCGAACCCATAGTTTGAGGTGATGGGTGGTCAATGGGCGGCTCGCTCCATTCGTTGCAATCTTTGATTTCCACTCCCGTATTGCCCATACGCCCTGCCTAAGCATTTTGCAAAAAAGTGGATACCGGTTTTTTTCCCTTAAAAATGCAACAATTAAAATTGGCAGGGTGACAGCCCATCTATTCCCCAAACTGTTTTGTGTCCGTCCTCAAGAGAAAAGGAGATGGACATGAAAAATCAATCTAAATCTCAATCTTCAAATCAACGCATTGACGTTTACACTTCAATCACCAATCAAATTATTGCTTCAATTGAAAATGGTGTTGGCGAAGTTCAACTTCCTTGGCATCGCAAAGGCTTTTCAATCGTAAGACCTTCAAATGTTCAATCTAAGAATTCCTATAATGGCGTGAATATCCTATCCCTTTGGATTGCCGCCTATATCAATGGCTTCGAGCATGGCCTTTGGGGCACTTATAAACAATGGCAAGAGCGCGGTGCACAAGTTCGCAAAGGTGAGCAATCGTCTTTAATAGTCTTCTTCAAAGACATTGATGTCGAAAATGAAAGTGGTGAAGAAAATTCTCGCTATTCAATTGCCCGTGCATCACATGTTTTCAATGTCGCGCAAGTTGACGGATTTGAAATTGATATTGGCGAACCGCAAATTGATAAAATCATTGCTTGCGAAAATGCCGAACGCTTTGTTCAAGCTACCAAAGCTAAAATTGAAATTGGTGGAATGCGCGCATTTTACTCGCCTTCATCAGATAGTATCAAAATGCCAGATCGTCATCGTTTCATTGGAACGGATACTTCAACACCTACTGAAGGCTGGTATTCAACACTTTGCCATGAATTAACCCATTGGTCAGGTGCTTCCCATCGTTTGGGTCGTGAATTCGGTAATCGCTTTGGCGATAATAAATACGCCATGGAAGAGCTTGTTGCCGAACTTGGAGCTGCCTTCCTTTGTTCCAAACTTGGCATCTCGATAGTGCCGCGTGATGACCATGCATCATATATCAATAATTGGCTTCAAGTTTTGAAAAGCGATCCCAAAGCTATTTTTACGGCTTCGAGCAAAGCCTCTAAAGCTGCTGATTATCTTATCTCATTTCTCAATCAATCAACACTTTCCGAGGCGGCCTAATGGTCGCCTCTTTTCGTTTAAATCTATTATTTCGGAGAGTGTTATGAATAAGCCATTTGAAAAATACGAAACTTATCAAATTATCTGGCAAAATATCCAAATTGAAATTCGCTATTGCGATTATGTTGCAAAGGTTGATGAACAAACCACAATCGTGCATCTTGAAATCAAAAGCCAAAATTGTGAACCTTTGCCGATTACTGAAACTGGCTATAAATCGCATTTCATCGCGAAATGCCTAATTGAGGAATTTGGCGGCCCTATTGAATATGCCACAATGTGGCTTGATGGCGAAGCCAAAGATAATATCGCTTGGCAAAACTACGTTTCCAAATCACGTCAATTGTCCCTATTTTGAGGGGCGATTGATTTTAATGGTGGTGTTATAAATAATAGGTAATTGCCCCACCCTTAGCGGCAAGCTGGTTTGGGGTTATGGGCTTAATGTTTGGGCTTAAGTTCGTGTCACTCGTCTTGCGGTCTCTCTGCTATCGATTCAACTTTCGGCTTCATATTGATGATAATTTCTAGCGCATTCGCATTTTTTGGTGCGACGGCTGTCGATTGTTCCTTGCCACTATTTGCCCATTGTCAAATTAAATAGCGATTAGATTGGCGGATAATTATGCCATTATATTGCTGAGGAGTTCATCGAAGTTTTCATTTGTTCGTTCCCAATTGGGGTTTTGAATATCCATTACAATTGACGTGTTTGACAGGTTCAACTTTCGTGTCAACGGGCAAGCCGTTCCCCTTTGGTGACACCTAAGTTCATACAACCTGCCGCAAGTGCCCCGTCAAATGGACATTCAAATCCAATCGGAGGCAGGCATGAAAAAGGACTTCTCAATCACTCGTAAAATATGGAATGGCATCAATATTGAAATCCGCTTTGATCGCTATTTTATTCAATTTGACGACGGACAGTGGCAAGCCCGCGTAGAAATCGAAAGCCTTAATCGTGCATCACTTCCAGATTGCAAATGCGGTTATAAAGAAATTATCATTGAAGCCGATGAAGTTGATTGTTGCGACAGAGTCGAAGAATTCGCCTTCAATTGGCTAAATACTCACGCATGTGCCAGTCAATTTAAAGCCCAAAAACCACTTCCAAACCATCCCGCCCTTTTTTAGAGGGCGCTTGAATAGAATTTGCTAAGCACGAGTTCGCATTGAAGAATGTGCTTCTCTGTTATGAAATGATCGCAGATTAGCCCCCGTCATCTAATCGATCATGGGCTGTAGCAATATGGCTTTATCATATTAAGTTAACAAAGTTAAGCTTATTGGAAATGGCAATTTAAAAAGTAGCATCCAAAAATTTATAATAAAAGACAAATATATTACTTCGGCACAGAAGAGGAAATGTTAAAATAGTTCACAAATATTATGAATCATGGGAATGAAAGATTTCGAGGTCTCCCCTCGCATACGCGCTGTTGTAACTGCGGCGTAAGAGTAAATGTCATTTCAAGGATCGTGTTGCGCCACTGATCTTCGGATTATCTTGGCGTGATTGGAAGGGAGACCTCGTGCTGAACCCTAAGACGATTTTTGGGTATACTCCTCGTGTCAACATCCCACCTGAGTTTGAGGATACTGCAAAGCTACTTCTTTATTTGGGCATGTCAAAATCTGAACTGAAAAAGATATGGTTTTATAGGGAGCGCATGTATCATAACTTCAACGTTTCTGGTGCAAAAGAAACGAAACGATTGATTAGCGCGCCAGACCATCGCCTTAAAATGTTGCAGCGAAAAATAGCCGCCTCGCTGGATACTCTTTACTGCCCCAGAAAATCTGTGCATGGTTTTGTCCGTCATCGCTCCGTTAAAACTAATGCCGCTTCGCATTTGAGTGCAAAATATCTTCTAAACCTCGACTTGAGCGACTTTTTCGGCTCCATTTCGGAAAATCGAGTTAATGGTCTTTTTGTATCTTTGGGGATAGACAAGGAGGTAGCTTTAATACTGGCTCGCCTCAGCTGCTACAAAAATCACTTGCCACAAGGTGCACCTACCAGTCCTGTTATCTCTAATATGATATGCTTTCGGCTTGACAAGGAATTGCTTTCAATTGCCAAACAGAACCGATGTATATATACCCGATACGCGGATGACATAACATTTTCCAGTTATAAGCCATTAACCGTTTTGTTTGACGGCGTAACACCAAATACTGGGAAGTGCGACATAAAATTACTGGGGGGAAGGCTTCTAACAACATTTCAAAACAACGGACTTATTATAAATCCGGAAAAAATGTATTATGCTGATAAAAGCGCAAGGCAGACTGTAACTGGGCTGCGCGTTAATGAGCTAGTAAACGTCGACCGTAAATATGTCAGGAATGTTCGATCGGCGCTACATGTAGTGGAAAAATCAGGTGTTTTGGAAGCTCAGCGAGTTCTAAAGGATAAATATCTTAGAAACAGCACTATAGAGGCCCATTTGCAAGGAAAGATTGCTTGGTTGGGGCATGTTAAGGGGAGAAGTGATCCTGTATTTCGGAAACTTGCCGCCAAATATAATAACTTATTTCCTAAAAAGGCAATAAAACTTGAACCAACTAAGGAAGAAGTAAGAAACCGTGCAGTTTGGATTGTTGAATATTCTGACCATGAAAATTACTCACAAGGCAGCGCTTTTTTTCTAAAGGGTGTCGGTTTGGTAACTGCGTGGCATTGTGTTAATGGGCATGAATCATATGATTTATACCATCCGAGCAAGCCTTCGAACAAGTTTACAGTAACAGTTTCAAGGTCATGTAAATCTCGAGATTTGGCTTTATTAAATCACAATATCCCATTTACTGAATTTTACGAGTTGTCGCTTCCTGACCGAACGTTTCACGTGGGCGAAAGCTTGTATGCCGCCGGTTATCCGGGTTTTGGTCCTGGCGATAAATTGAATGTTAGACTGGGAGCGATTAGTTCTTTTCCTATAAAATTCGGGATACAAATGGTTGAGGTAACTCAAAAGTTGCCGTCTGGAATGTCTGGTGGCCCACTTGTTGATAGCGCTAATAGGGTTGCCGGTATCATTCACAAAGGTGGTGAGGACGAGCCGCGCGATTTTGCAGTACACATTGATGTTTTGAAAGCTTGGGTTTCGTTACCATAGCAACTAAGTTGTTTAATGTGTTGAATAAAGCTTTGAAGTTCTCATCGCCTATTTTGATTGGTTAAGTTTCGCATTTGTGAATTTGCAATAGTCTTTTACAGTTGACAATTGTTGGCTGTGACTAGATTTGGAAACTCATGGAGGGTTGGGGCGATTAAATATCGTTCCTTGCGGTTTGATTTTTCACCGGCAAGTTTCCAATATTCGTGGCTGGTTTGCCTTTCGTTCCCCTCACATACATCTCCCTAAAGCCGAATACGGGACTAATTTCTCGTGCTTGCATTCATGGGCTTATGACCATCCTCGCGGGAATGGTTCAAGGCTGCACGTTTCCGCACCTTCGGTTTGTGCAACTAAGCACGCCAGTTCGCTTCGCTCTGCCTTGAACCACCCGACTTAGCGGTTGGTCTTTTTATTCCCATGAAGCCCGATGGAATGGTCCAGACGGCTTCTTAAATGGAGATGAAAATGACTAAAGAAACTAAAACTACCAAACCTTCTCACCGTCTTTACACCGTTACCG
>Ga0209460_1000099_pt1 | contig 131737 bp, 119 predicted proteins | sample EBPBio132013_DNA_FD_185868 | JGI IMG/M metagenome (GOLD analysis project Ga0209460, IMG submission 185868) | Wastewater treatment Type I Accumulibacter community from EBPR Bioreactor in Madison, WI, USA - Reactor 2_5/13/2013_ DNA (SPAdes)... | ecosystem: Engineered > Bioreactor > EBPR >... | reverse complement strand
ACACCATGGACGCCTACCTCGGCAGCCTGCCCGGCCACGGCGTGGAAAACGTCCGCCGGCCGCTGATCAACACCATGAACCTGGCCGATCTGCTGCCGACGAGCACCATCTGGACCGGCAGCAACGCCGCTCCTTGCCCGATGTACCCGCCGCTGGCGCCGGCGCTCATGCACTGCGTCACCCACGGCGCGACACCGTTCCGCCTGAACCTGCACGTGCGTGACCTCGGCCATACCTTCATGTTCGGCCCGACCGGCGCTGGCAAATCGACGCACCTCGGCATCCTCGCCGCGCAGCTTCGCCGCTACGCCGGCATGTCGATCTTCGCCTTCGACAAGGGCCTGGCGATGTACCCGCTCGCCGCCGCCATCCGCGCCCAGACCCGAGGCGTCAGCGGCCTGCACTTCACGGTGGCGGCCGACGACGATCACCTGGCCTTCTGCCCGCTGCAGTTCCTCGAAACGAAGGGCGACCGCGCCTGGGCGATGGAGTGGATCGACACCCTCCTGGCCTTGAACGACCTGCACACCACGCCGGCGCAGCGCAACGAGATCGGTCACGCGATCCTCAGCCTGCACGCCAGCGGCGGCCGTACTCTGTCCGAATTCTCGGTCACCATTCAGGACGAAGCGATTCGCGATGCGATCCGTCAGTACACGGTCGATGGCGCCATGGGGCACCTGCTGGACGCCGAAGAAGATGGTTTGTCGTTCTCCGATTTCACCGTCTTCGAGATCGACGAGTTGATGAACCTCGGCGAGAAGTACGCGCTGCCGGTGCTGCTCTATCTCTTCCGGCGCATCGAGCGCGCCCTGCACGGCCAGCCGGCCGTGATCATGCTGGACGAAGCCTGGTTGATGCTGGGGCACCCGGCCTTTCGCGCCAAGATCAGGGAATGGCTCAAGACCTTGCGCAAGGCCAACTGCCTGGTACTGATGGCCACGCAAAGCCTCTCCGACGCCGCCAATTCGGGAATTCTGGATGTGATCGTCGAATCGACGGCGACCAAGATCTTCCTGCCCAACCTCTATGCCCACGACGAAGACACCGCGGCGCTCTACCGCCGCATGGGCCTCAACGCCCGGCAGATTGAGATTCTGGCCACGGCTATTCCCAAGCGTCAGTACTACTACGTCTCGGAGAACGGCCGCCGACTGTACGACCTCGCCCTCGGCCCCCTGGCGCTCGCCTTCGTCGGCGCGTCCGACAAGGAATCGCTGGCCACCATCAAGCATCTGGAAAGCAAGCTGGGCGATGGCTGGGTGCGCGAGTGGCTGGCCGGACGGGGATTGACGCTGGACGCCTATGGAGTCGCCGCATGAACTTCGCAGACCCACTCAAGCGCCTGATCGGCAGGAAGCCCGCAGCGGACGCCGATCCCCCACGCGCCAATGAACCGGCGACCTGGGGTTTCCGCCAGGACGAAAGCGAGAACCCCTACCTGGCCGCTCGTCGGACCTGGAACGAACATGTCGGCGGAGTCGTGTCGTCGCGCCAGACCTGGCAGGTGATCGGCATCCTGTCGCTGTTGATCGCGCTGGCGGGCGTCGGCGGCATCATCCACATCGGCAGCCAATCGAAGTTCGTGCCGTATGTCGTCCAGGTCGACAGGCTCGGGCAAGCCGTGGCCGTGGCGCCGGCCGATCGCGCCGCACCGGCCGATGCTCGGGTGATCGAAGCGTCGGTGGCCTCCTTCATTGCGGACGCCCGCCTGGTGACACCCGACGTCGCCCTGCAGCGCAAGGCGGTATTCCGCGTGTACTCGATGCTGGCGCCGAACGACCCGGCCACGGCCAGGATGAACGAATGGCTGAACGGCTCCGAAGAGTCCAGCCCGTTCAAGCGGGCCGCCAAGGAGACGGTCAGTATCGAGATCGCCTCGGTGCTCCCGCAAACGCCGGAAACCTGGCAAGTCGACTGGGTCGAAACCAGCCGCGACCGCCAAGGGATCCTGAAAGGCCAGCCCTTCCGCATGCGCGCCCTGGTGACGGTCTATGTCGCCGAGCCGACCGCCAGCACCAGCGAAGAACAGGTCCGCAACAATCCGATCGGCCTGTACGTCCGTGACTTCTCCTGGGCGAAGCAGCTCTAAGAAAGGAGCCCCCATGAAAAAACCGCTCTTCGCCCTGCTCCTTGGCGCCAGTTCCGCAATTGCCCCGGCGGCTCCGGGCGACCACCTGACCGATCTGTATTTCTCGGACAAGAACCCGACCCTGACGCCGCAGGAGAAGGCAGCCATTGCCATCGCCGAGAAGTGGAAGAACCCGATGGCCAAGGGCATTGCCCCGGTGACCGGGCCCAACGGCTCGATCAAGTTCCTGTTCGGCGCGCAGCAACCGAGCATCGTCTGCGCGGTGCTGCAGGTGTGCGACGTGGCCCTGCAAGCCGGCGAGCAGGTCAACTCGATCAACCTGGGCGACACGGCCCGCTGGACGGTCGAACCAGCCGTCACCGGCAGCGGCGCGGGCGAGGTGCAGCACCTGATCATCAAGCCGCTGGATGTCGGCCTGGAAACGTCGATGGTCGTGACCACCAACCGCCGCACGTACCACCTGCGGCTGCGCTCGCATCGCACCCAGTACATGCCGCAGGTGGCCTTCACCTACCCCGAGGAGGCGATGGCGAAGTGGGAAGCGCTCAAGATCCGCGAAGGGAGGGATCGCGAAGACCGGACGATGCCCGAAACTCGCGAGTACATGGGCAACCTGAGCTTCGCGTACGAGGTGTCGGGTAGCGCGGCCTGGAAGCCGGTCCGGGTCTACAACGATGGCCGCAAGACCATCATTCAGATGCCTTCGACAATGGCCCAGACCGAAGCGCCGGCGCTCCTGGTGGTGCGCAAGGACGGCGGCGTGTTCACCGACGATGAAACCGTGATGGTCAATTACCGCGTTCAGGGCGACCGCTACATCGTCGATAGCGTGTTCGACAAGGCGATCCTGATCGCCGGCGTCGGCTCGTCGCAGGATCGCGTGACGATTCAAAGGGGGAAATAGCCATGCGCCAGCTCACCCTTCCAGCGCTCCTGGTGATGGCTCTGGCCGGTTGCGCGTCGACTGCGCCTTACGGCAACTTCGCGACCCATCCCCCGGCCGGCCTGGAGCAAAAAATCGCCGTCGACACGGCGAAGCAGCTTGTCGCCCTGTACCCGCCAGCAAGAACGCGCTTCCATCTCGGCCAGCCAACGCCGGACGCCTATGGCAGCGCACTGGTGGAAGCGCTGCGGGCCAAGGGCTACGCGCTCGTGGAGGTCAAGACAAGCCCTCAGGAAACCGCGCCGGCAACTGCGCCAGGGCTGAGCCTGCACTACGTGCTCGACGCAGTGGCCAGTCCGAATCTTTACCGCGTCACGGTGATGGTGGGGCAAAAATCGCTCAGCCGCGCCTACCTGGCGCAGAACAACCGCGTGGCGCCGGCCGGTGCCTGGGTTCGCAAGGAGTGATCGGCGATGGTTGACCCGTTGACCGACGAGCAGATGTCCCCCGACGCTTCACCCGGAGAAGTCTCCAGAAAATCTGGCGTGCGCCGGGTGAATAACCTGCCGATGTACCTCATCGGCGGCGTCATGACCGTGTTCCTGGGCATCATGGTGCTAGTGGCTGCGGATCGCGCTGCCCAGCAGAACAAGCCAAACGGAGGGCCGAAAGAGAAAGGCGGCAATACCAGCCTGTTCGCCAGTGAAATCGCCGGCACACAAAAGGACGGAATCATCCCGGCCGCTGCGGCGGCGCCGCTGCAAGTCCCGGAGCCCTCTGCGCCCGCGACCGCGGACGGTGCCGTTCTGATTGCGCGCCCGGACAACCTGGATACACCGCCGAAGCCGCCGACCTCAGCCGGTGGTGGCACATCCCAGAGTGGTCATCGTGACGAGGAACTGAATCGCATCCGTATGGCGAAGATGCAGCAGCTCGAAGAAGCGGTGAAGGCCAGGACCACGGTGCAGATGGTTGCCCCGCGTAGCGCGGGCTCGGCGCCTGGCGCTGCGGGCTATGCCGGCGCACCGGGTAGCCGGGAAGAAACACTCACCCGCCTGGCGGCCATACGACAACAGAGTGAGGCCGCGGTGCACGACGACCCGACGGCAGCCTACAAGGCCCGGCTGGCGACACTACAAAGTTCCGGTATCGGTGGCGCCGGCGGCAGCACGTCATCGTCTCCCCAACTGCTCCAAACAGCGACAGCGAGCGGCAGGAACAACGTCGCGCAATTCGGCAATGGCAGCAGCGGCAGCGGCGAGCAAGGCGACCGCTGGCAACTGGATTCCAGGCTGGAAGCGCCGCGCTCGCCATTTGAGCTGCGTGCCGGGTTCGTCATCCCGGGGACGCTGATTTCCGGGATCAACTCCGAACTGCCGGGCCAGCTCATGGCTCAGGTCGCGCAAAACGTGTACGACACGCCGACCGGCAAACATCTGTTGATCCCGCAAGGCTCGCGCCTGGTCGGCAGGTACTCGAGCGATGTCGCCTATGGCCAGGCGCGTGTGCTCGTCGCCTGGCAGCGCATCGTCTTCCCCGATGGGAAAGCGATCGACATCGGCGCCATGCCCGGTGCGGATGGCGCCGGCTATGCGGGCTTCAATGACCAGGTGAATAACCATTATCTGCGCCTGTTCGGATCGGCAATTCTCATGTCTGCCGTCACCGCCGGGATCACCTACAGCCAGCGCCAGAACCAGGGCAACAGCGCCTATGGCGCACCGTCAGCCAGCAGCGCGCTGAGCGAAGCCCTGGGCCAGCAACTCGGCCAGGTCACCGCGCAATTGATCGCCAAGAACATGAACATCGCACCGACTCTGGAGATCCGGCCGGGGTATCGCTTCAACGTCATTGTCACCAAGGACATGACGTTCTCCAAGCCGTACCAATCGTTTGACTACTGACGCCAAGGAGAAGTGAGCATGAAACTCTTGACCAGCAAACCAAGCGCCATGAACGTAACTGCCACAAGCGCTCTGCTCCTGTCCCTCGTGACAGGCCCGGCCATGATGACACCGGCGCATGCAACAGGCATCCCAGTCCTCGACGTCGCGAACCTCTCGCAGAACGTCATCACCTCGATAGAAGCCGTCGCCCAGACGTTGAAGCAGATTCAGCAGTACCAGACGCAACTGCAGCAGTACGAAAACATGCTGCAGAACACACTGGCGCCAGCGGCCTATATCTGGGACGCGGCGACCAGCACGATGAACCAGCTTCGCAGCGCCATCGACACGCTGAATTACTACAAGACCCACCTCGGAAGCATCGATGCGTACCTCGGCAAGTTCCAGGACACGGCCTACTACCGCAGCTCGCCTTGCTTCAAGGAAGGCGGTTGCACAGCGGCGGACTGGGCAGCGATAAAGGACAACCAGCGCCTCGGCTCCGAAGCACAGAAGAAAGCGACCGATGCGCTGTTCAAGGGTCTGGACAAGCAACAGGCTGCCCTCGAAGCGGATGCCGTGACCTTGCAACGCCTCCAGGCGAGCGCGCAGGGCGCAACCGGCCAGATGCAGGCGATCAGCTACGCAAACCAGCTTGCCAGCCAGCAGGCCAACCAACTGCTGCAAATCCGCGCCCTGCTGGTGGCAGAGCAGAACGCCATCGCCACCCGCAACCAAGTGCTTGCGGATCGGGAAGCGCAGCAAGCCGCTGCCGGCGAGCAACTGCGTCAAGGGAACTACGTCGCCAGCCCGGTCCGCAACTGGTAATCGGAAAGGGGAAGACATGACCACCAAACGCCCTGCCCTCCTGGTTCTGGCCACCTTCTTGGCGGCCCTGTTCAGCGCCTGCTCGCCAGATACCTCCAGGAAGGCAATGCCGACCGTGAATGACGAAAACTGCAAGTCAGAAAAGATCGCCCAGATCGAGGACAAGGGGGCGCGCGAGCAATTTTCCTCGGCGTGTTTGCGTCGCGGCCCCGAGTTCAAGCCCAGTCCAAAGAAAGAATGGTGAGCTGGCCGATGAACACGCCCGTCGTGCTCAAGAGCGCCATTGTTCAGATGCTGCTGTGGCTGGCGTTCTTCTCCATCGACGCCCAGGCAGAGATCAACAATTCGGGCGTCCTCGATAACGTCCTGGCGCGCTATGCGGCCGCGGCCAGCGCCTGGGCAGGTGTCATCACGGCGCGAGCCAGCTTCCTGTTCTGGACGCTTGCCGTGATCTCGATGGTCTGGACATTCGGCATGCTGGCCTTGCGCAAGGCCGACCTCGGCGACTTCTTCTCCGAGTTCATTCGGTTCTCGGTGCTCACCGGCTTCTTCTGGTGGCTGCTGATGAATGGTCCGCGGTTCGCCACGGACATCATGGATTCCCTGCGAACACTCGGCGGAACGGCTACTGGAACAGGCGCCATGCTGACCCCGTCGGGAATTGTCGATATCGGCTTCGACATCTTCTTCAAGGTGCTCGACAAGTCATCAATATGGTCGCCCGTCGACAGTGCGGTCGGCATCCTCATCAGCGCCGCGATCCTCATCATCCTGGCGTTGATCGGCGTGAACATGCTGCTGCTTCTGGTGAGCGGCTGGATCCTGTCTTACGCCGGCGTGTTCTTCCTCGGCTTCGGTGGATCGCGATGGACCTCCGACATGGCCATCGGCTACTACAAGACCGTTCTGAACATCGCCGCGCAGCTTTTTACCATGGTCTTGCTGGTCGGCATCGGCAAATCCTTCGTCGACCAGTACTACGCCGGGATGAGTGCGGGCATCAGCCTGAAGGAACTGGGCGTAATGCTGATCGTCGCCGTGGTGCTGTTTGCGCTCGTGACCAAGCTGCCGTCCTTGATTGGCGGGTTGGCGATGGGTGGCAGCGTGCACAACATGAGCAGCGGCCTCGGCGCGGGCGCGGCGATGGCGGCGGTCGGCATGGCCAGTGCGGCCGTCGGTGTCGCCGGCGCAGCCATCTCCGCAGGTGCAACAGGCATGGCCGGCGGTGCGCAGGCCTTGACGGCGGCGTTCTCGAAGGCGTCGCAGGACGTGGCCGATGGTAGCGACATGGTTTCGAACCCGGCCGGTGGCAGCTCGTCGGATAGTGGCCGATCGTCTGGCGGTGGCAGCGCAAGCCTGCTGGCGGCCGCGATGGACAGCAGTTCGGTCAGCAACAGGTCACTTGGCGGCGGCTCTTCACACGCCGGCAAATCGGACGCTAGGCAAGCAACCGCCAGGCAGGGCGGAACGCCGGGCCAGGCGCAGTCGGGCGGCATGGTTTCGGCAGTGGCCAAGGTCGGGAAGGTCGCGGCAGGCACCGCGGCGAATCTGGCACAAGGCACCTGGGACGTGGCGAAGGCCAAGGCCGGCGAAATGAAGGATGCCGCGATGGATCGCATCAGCGAAACGACGGGCGGCAAGATCGCTGCGGCCATCAAGGCCAGGAGCGACCAGAAACCCGCATTCGACGGCGACAGCCTGGCAAGGACCGAGGACAAATCGGTGGACGCTGAATCAGAAGTCGCCGCATTCCGTGACCGCGCCACCCGATCTTCTTGAAAGGAGCATCTCCGATGAAAAACAACTGCGTTCCCGCTCCGTTCGCCCTGGCGATCGCAGCCGTAATCGCGGCACCCGCCGGCGCCCATGAGGTGCTGACCGACGATACCCGTCTGGCGTGCGAGGCCACCTTATGCCTGTCGGCGGGCACCCGGCCGAACGAGTGCGCGCCGTCGCTCTCGCGCTATTTCGGTATCCATAAACGGAAGTGGTCGGACACCGTGCGGGCGCGCGCCAACTTCCTGAGCCTGTGCCCGGCGTCGGACCAAACACCGGAAATGCGCTCGCTGGTGAGCACCATGGCGAACGGCGCGGGCCGCTGCGACGCGGCTTCACTGAACATGACGCTGCGCGTGTGGAACAACGGGGACGCTGACGGTGGCAGGGTGTTCATCAACAACCAGATGCCGGACTATTGCGCGGCCTACACCGGCCACCAGTACACCAATCTGGGCGACCTTTCGCCCAGGTATGTCGGTACGCCGGAAAGAGGCGGCTATTGGGTCGATGCGCGCGACTATGACGCTGCCGTGGCTCGGTACAACGATCGGATTGCTGCCGAAGATAGCCGACGCAGGAATGACGAGTGGTACCGGTAGGAGGAAAGAGGAAAGGTCATGCCTTTTGTCGATCTTCCGCCCCAGCTTCAGGAACGCGTCGTCTGCTCGATCGCGGCCGCCGTGAAGTACCTGGTTCCCGCGAACATCGTGCTTGCGGTGGCGGAAAAGGAAGCGGGCAAGCCGGGCCAGTGGGTGCGTAACACCAACGGCACGCACGACGTGGGGCCGATGCAGTTCAACACGGCGTACCTGCGCGACCTGTTCGGCTACGGCATCACGCCCGATGACGTAGCGGCGGCCGGCTGCTATGCATACGACCTCGCTGCCTGGCGGCTTCGGCAGCACATCAAGAAGGACAGGGGCGACCTCTGGACGCGGGCCGCCAACTATCACTCCCGGACGCCGCAGTACAACGCGGTGTACCGGGTCGATCTGATCGTCAAGGCCGTCAGGTGGGCCGATTGGCTGGAGGCCCGCTTTGTCACGGTGGACCTGACAAAGGCGGGCGCCTTGCTCTCGATACCCGCGGCGCCGGCGGCGGTGCAGCCAACCCCGACACAGACGGCGAAGGTGGTCGCGACGCCGACGCAAACGCCGGTGACAACGGTTGCCTGGAATACCTCCGGGTATGTCCCGCGAAAAGTCATCATCAGCGGACAGCCATGAGCAGCGCCCTCGAAGTCAGCGGCAAAAACGATGGCCTCGTTTTCCGAAAAAAGACAGATCCGGCGACATGGCGATCGGCGTCGCCGGCCGAACTCATCCGCGGTGGCTTCACCATAAAACGCCCGGTCATCGCTGATGACACGCTTGAAGCGTTGAAGTGGCTCGCACTGCTCTTGATGACCGGCGACCATGTAAACAAGTATCTGTTCAATGGCACCCTGCCCTGGCTCTTCAATGCCGGTCGGGTGACGCTGCCGCTATTCGTTTTTGTCATCGCTTACAACCTGGCTCGGCCCGATATCCTCGAACGTGGCGTCTACCCCCGCACCATGAAGCGCCTGGCGCTGTTCGGCGCCCTGGCAACGCCGGCATTCATCGCCTTGGGCGGTCTCCTGGCCGGCTGGTGGCCGTTGAATATCATGTTTGCCCTGCTCGGCCTCACCGCGATCCTGTACCTGATTGAACAGCGCACGATCGGCGGCTACGCGGCCGCCGTTGCGGTGTTCCTGCTGGTCGGCTCGTCCGTCGAATTCTGGTGGCCGGCCCTTGCCTTCGGCGTGGCTGTCTGGTGGTACTGCAAGCAGCCCGACTGGAAACCCTTGGCACTCGCCTTCGCTACCCTCGCTGCTCTCTGGTTCGTCAATAGCAACCTGTGGGCGCTCGCGGCCGTACCGGTGCTCCTGCTGGCCTCTCGCTTCGATCTGCGCCTACCTCGGCCGCGTTGGCTCTTTTACGCCTATTACCCGCTTCACCTGGCCACGCTCTGGCTACTCCGAATCCCGATGAGCAAGGCCGGATACCTCTTTTTTTTACCGGACCGCAATCGAACTCGTCTATGTCATGGCAATTGCCAACTGAAAAGCGCGACATCACCCGCGACAAGTTCGCCCTTTACCAGAACATTTTTCCAGGAGATAAGCATGCAAATCACAATCAGAGCCCACACCAGTGGATGGATTCTTATCGCACTTTGCTCCGGCTGCGCCTCTGTGGCGGTAACCGACAACACGCTCGAACAACGAACCGCCAACGCAACCAGCATGGCCGTTGGGAGTTTTACCATTACGGATCGCGTCGACGAAGGGATGACGACGCGGTATCTTGCAAAAGGCAAGAACGGGCAAACGTTCAACTGCTACGTTACCGGAACAGTAAGCTTCCTGGGTCGCCAGGTATCAGATGCACAATGCAATCCACCTGGCCGCAATGAAGGAGGCGCGGCGGACAATGCGCTTCTCCGAGAGTACAACAAGAAGGCGCGTTGACCGCAGGAGTGACTGTCCGCCTTGCCGAGCAATCGCTGGCGTCGGTGTCCAGCCACAATCAAAAACTCAAGCTGGCGTTCAACACTGTCGGCACGAACGACTGCCAGACGCGCATCAGGGAGCCCGCTGGAGCGGCGTGGGCTTGACCGATTGCTCGACGCGTTCAGCAGGGTGTTCGAAAAGCCTCAGACAGTTTCGGTCTGGTGTCCTGGCGGGCCAGAACATACGCCATCGCAAACGCTTTGCAGTTGAAGGTGACGCTGGCAGTGAGGGCGAGTTGCGACACACCGCGGTGCCGTCCACAGTTCTCAATGCTGGTGATCTCCATGCCCATCGGCGGCCGCTGTGAGCAGTGGCGTAAACCGCGCTTGCTCGGCTTTCGCGCTTGCGAAAGTGACTGACACGACGACCTTCATCTGCGGATCCGATGCGTATTTCCCGATCCCGGTCAGCTTGTTGTCGCCGGCCGGAGCCAGCGGTACCGTGATTTTCGATTTCGCGGCCAGAATCGTGGCTGTACCGGTAGCGCCCACTGCGGGGACTTTCCGGTCGCCATGGTCGGTGAGATAGACCGTTACCGGGTTGTCTTTGGCTTCCTTGCTGTCCTTGGCGACTACCAGCTCGAAATGGTAGCTGCCGGCCATGCGAAGCTGGCCGCCATTGGGCCCACTGATTTTGTCGAGAACGCCATCGTCATGGGCGAATACGCCGTTACCAACGGACATTAAAGCAGCCACCATGGCCAGGCTGGAAATCAGGGTGCGTTGCATGGATTCTTCCTCACAGGGTAGGGTTAAAAGGACTCTTTCGCTTTTTCGGCCAGCAAGCGTTGCAGGGGTTTCTCACCGAACAGCCAGAACATGACCGGCGTCAGCAAAGTGTCGAGCACGGTGGAGCTGATCAGTCCGCCAAAAATGACCACCGCCACCGGATGCAGGATTTCCTTGCCCGCTGCGTCGGCGGAGAGCAGTAGCGGCGTCAGGGCGAAGGCGGCGACCAGTGCGGTCATCAACACGGGCGTCAGCCGCTCCAGCGAACCGCGCACAATCATCTTTCGCCCGAATACCTCGTCCTCGAAAGCGCACAGGTTGATGTAGTGACTGATCTTGAGAATACCGTTGCGGGTGGCGATGCCGGTCAGCGTGATAAAACCGACCAGCGCCGCCACCGACAACGGTTGGCCGGAGATCCACAAGGCCACCACCGACCCGACCAGGGCGAGTGGCACGTTGCCCATGACGATGGCTGTCAGCACCGCCGAACGGTAGCGGCTGTACAGCACCAGGTAGATCATCGCCAGCGATACCAGGGCCAGCACGGCGATCAGCCTGGCGGCTTCCTCCTGCGCCTGGAACTGCCCCTCCAGGAGTGGGAAGTAGCCCTCCGGCATCGATGTTCGGTCGATCTCGGCGCGGATGTCGGCAATGATCCGGCTCATGTCGGAACCATCACTGTTGGCCGAGATCACGATGCGCCGGCGCGTGTTTTCCCGACCGATCTGATTCGGGCCGTCGCCATCCTCGACCGTGGCGAGGCTTGAGAGCGGCACCCGACCGGTCGGCGTCTCGATCAGCAGATTCGCCAGGCCGCGCTCGCCGCGGGCTTCTTCCGGCAGGCGCAGGGTGAGGTCGAAACGGCGATTGCCTTCCAGGACCTGGCCGACCCGTTCGCCGGCCAGCAACTGCTCCAGACGTTGCAGCAGCTCGCCGGAGGTGACGCCGTAGCGCGCGGCGGCGTCGTAATCGACGCGGATCTTGTACTGCGGGATCAGCACCTGCTTTTCGATCTGCAGATCGGTAATCCCGGGTATTCTGGCCAGACGCTCCTTGAGGTCACCGGCTAGCCCGCGCAGGGTATCCAGATCGTCACCGAAGATCTTCAGCGCGATCTGCGCCCGAACACCGGAAAGCAGATGGTCGAGGCGGTGCGAAATCGGCTGTCCCACACTGACCACCGCCGGCAGCCCGGAGAGGCGCTGGCGAATGTCGCCGATGATCGCCTCGCGGCCGCGTTCCGAGGCTTTCAGGTCGACCTCGATCTCGGAGGAATGGACGCCTTCGGCGTGTTCGTCCAGTTCGGCCCGACCGGTCCGGCGGCCAACTTCGGTGACTTCCGGCACCGTCAGAAGCAGCTTCTCCGCTTGCGTTCCGACGCGATTCGACTCGGCGAGCGAGGTGCCTGGGTTGAGCAGCACGCTGACCGTCAGGGTGCCTTCGTTGAACGGCGGCAAAAAGGATTTCGGGAAGAAGGGAATCGATGCCAGCGCCAGCGCCACGGTGATGGCCGCACCGGCCAGCAGGAGTCGGCCACGATCAAACGACCCGTTGAGCAGGCGTTCGTCCCACGTCTTGAGCCGGGATACCAGGGCACTGTCGCCGTGATCGAGGTGCTTCATTTTCGGCAAAAGATAGTAGCACAGCACCGGGGTAAGCGTCATTGCCACCGCCATGCTGGCCAGAATGGAAACGATATAGGCCATTCCGAGCGGCGTGAACAGCCGCCCCTCGATTCCCGGCAGGGCAAAGAGCGGAATGAACACCAGGACGACGATCAGCGTGGCATAGACGACACCCGAGCGCACCTCTTTCGAGGCCGCGGCAATGACTTCCAGCGCCGGCTTCGGATCGGGCAGGCGGCGGTTCCTGCGCAGGCGGCGCAGGACGTTTTCTACCCCGATCACCGCATCGTCCACCAGTTCGCCGATGGCAATCGCCAGCCCGCCGAGTGTCATGGTGTTGATCGACAAGCCGAAGTAGTGGAAGACCAGCGCGGTGAGCAGCAGTGAGACCGGAATGGCGGTCAGCGAAATGAAAGTCGTGCGCAGATTGGCGAGAAACAGGAACAGGATGATGGCCACCATGATCGCGCCGTCGCGCAGCGCCTCTTCCACGTTGCCCACCGAGGCTTCGATGAAATTGGCCTGCTTGAAGAGGAACTGCGGTGTTTCGACCCCCGGCGGCAGCCTCTTGCCCATCTCGGCCAGGGCTTTTTCGACGGCGCGCGTCAAGGCCACCGAGTCCGCTGTCGGTTGCTTCTGCACCGAGAGAATGACGGCCGGCTTGCCCTTGAAACTGCCATCGCCGCGCTTGATGGCCGGCGCAAAGGTGACCGAGGCGACCTGCCGGAGCAGAATCGTTTGCCCTTTACGCGTCGCCACCGACTGGTTCTGCAGGTCTTCGAGCCGGCTGCTGCGGCCGATGTTGCGGATCAGATATTCGCGTCCACCGGCATCAACGAAGCCCCCGGCCGTGTTGCCACCGAAGCTTTTCAGCGCCGCTTCCAGTTCGCTCAGCGTCACTGCCACCGCCTGCATGCGGGCCGCATCGGGTTCGATGCGGTACTGCTTGACCTGGCCACCGATGGCAATGACCTGCGCGACGCCGGCTATGGTCAGCAGGCGCGGGCGAATCACCCAGTCCGCGTATTCCCGGACCTGCATCGGGCTGACCTTGTCGGGGTCGGCTGGCAAGGCGATGAGCAGGATCTCGCCCATGATCGACGAGATCGGCCCCATCTGCGGAACGATACCCTGCGGCAACTGCTCGCGCACCAGGTTGAGACGTTCGGCGATCTGCTGGCGATTGCGGTAAATCTCGCTTCCCCACTCGAACTCGACATAGACCACCGACAGGCCGATGCCCGACACGGAGCGCACGCGCGTTACGCCGGGCATCCCGTTCATCGCCGCTTCGACGGGGAAAGTGATCAACTGCTCGACCTCTTCCGGCGCCATGCCGCCGGCTTCGGTCATCAGCGTGACCATCGGCTTGTTGAGGTCGGGGAAGACGTCTACCGGCATCTTGCGCACGGTCAGGGCGCCATAAATGATCAGCAGCAACGAGACGCCAAGCACGATCAGGCGCTGCCTGAGGCTGGTATGGATGATGAAATCGAACACGGCGTTCCCTCAACGAATCTGGGACAGCGATGCGGCGCCGTGCACGACGACCCGCTCGCCGCCGCTCAGCCCGTCGGTCACGGCCACCGAATGGCCGTCCAGCGGCACGATCCTGACCTTGCGCGAGACAAAACGCTCAGCGCTCTCGTGCACCCAGACCACCGATTCATTGGCCGCGTTGCGCACCACGGCGACGACGGGAACGGCGACGCCGGACTGGCGCTCGTTGGTCTGGGCCAGTACCTTGAGTGTCTGGCCGACCGCAAGCGCAGGCAACTCGCCGGTTTTCGGCAATTCGACACGGAACAGGACCGGCATGGCCTGTTCCTTGAGGCTGCGCCCGATGCCGACGAAGGCAAGATCGAGAACGCCGCCGGCCACCGGCGCACTGGCCCTGGCCAATCCGGCGAGCAACAGCGGGTCGTAGGACAGCGCTTCGACCGCCAGGCGCTGTGGGTCGATCACCTCGAAAACCACTTCCCGCGCATCGACGACCTGACCCACGACGGCATTGGCCGCGCTGACGACGCCGGTGACCGGCGCCACCAGCGCTTCACGGCCGAGGCTGCCGCCGACCGCGCCTTTGCGCTTTTTGAAGGCGGCGAGTTCGATCTGCGCCTGCTCGATATCCTTCTGCGGAACACTGCCTTCCAGTTGCCTGAGGCGTGCGACACGGTGTTCGAGGACGCTTTCCTGAGCCGCGAGTTCGGCCAGTGCCGACTGCTGCGAACCGCGTTCGATGGCGCTGGACGCCGGCTGCAGCCAGGCGAGTAGTTGGCCTTTGCTGACCCGCTGGCCGAGTACGGCGAGTCCCTTCGGGCCGGCCTCGATGCGCCCGCTCTGGAAAGTTTGCACGCGTCCGCCCGCATTGGGGTCGGCGACGACGCGGCCATTGAGTTCTACGGTGCGAGGAAACTCGCCTTTGCGTGCCGCCTGGGTGCGTAGCGCCAGTTGCCGTTGTGCCGATTTCGGCACGAAGACGCTGCCATCCGGCAAGCGCAAGGCAGGCTCGATGAAGGTCACCTGTCCCTGGGCGTGGACTTCGTTGACTTCGTTGACTGCGGCGACCGCCACCGGGGCTGGGGTGGATTTCTTCTCGTCGCCGTGGTCCTCACCGCCGTGCGCCCAGACCTGAAACGTGAGCAGACCAGCCAACAGCAGGACAAGGGCGTCACGGCTGGTGTTGCGGTAATCAGACATGGTGAATGACCCTTTCTCTTGCCTGGCGCCGCAGGCGACGCGCGACCAGGCCGCCGCAGAGCAGGAGCAGCGAAATCCCTGCGAAGAGCCACCACGGACGTCCGCTATTTTCCTCGACTGACGCTGCCGCCTGGACTTCTCCCACCGCCAGGGTGGCGGTGAGCAGATCGACGATTTCACCAGCCTGAATCGTCAGCATCAGCGGGTATTTGCCGGCTTGGGCCAGGGCGGCGGCGGGTATTTGATAGACCCCGTCGCCCATCGCGGTGGCAACGCCCTTGATCCCTGGCCCCTCGACTTCGATCTGCGCGCCTTGAATCGGCCCGTTGTCGATGGCGCGGTCGACATAGATGAGCAGATTCCTGTCGGCCAGCACCCCGACGATTTCCACGTCCTCGCTGCGCACCTCGAAGCGTGGCGCCAGCCGGACATCGGCAGGCTTCGCGGTGGCCCCGTGGTCATGGCCTTCATGGGCGATGACCGGCGCAGACAGGGAAAAGAGCGCCAGCAGAATGGCCGGAATATAGGCAGCGGCCCAGGTCGGAATGAAGGAGGGTCGGGTCACGGCGTGATACCTCGGGCCTGGTTCAGATTGGCGTGCGCGGCGGAAAGTCGGGAACGGCTGCGGACCCCCTCAATGCGCGCCTCGGTGGCCTGGGTCTGGGCACGCAGCAGCTCGACGAGTGCGCTTTCGCCCAGCTCGAATGAGCGGCGCATCAGCGTCAGGCGCTCCGCCGCGGCCTGCTCGCGGTCGACCGCCAGCGCAGCACCGAGAGCGGCGGACTCGAGCTGCGCCTCGGCTTCGCGCAGATCGGCATCGACTTCGGCGAGCAGCCGTCGATAGCGGGCTTCGGCCTCGATCAGGGTCGTGTTGGCGCTGGCCATCAGGGGCGCATTGCGCACGTCGACCGCCAGCGGGATGCTGATGGCAAAACCAATGCTGTCGCGCGGGGTGGCACCGGATACCTCACGATCGCGGCGATAGAGTACACCGACGCTCGGCGCCTCGCGGCGTGACTCCTGAGCCAGTCTGAGGGCGGCGCGGGCGCGCTCGACCACGGCCTGGGCGGCAGCGACGCGGGGATCGAGCTCCCGATTGGCAGCCACCCCAAGCGGCTCCTGCGGATTGTCCGGCAGGCGGTCGGTACCGGTCAGCACCCGGTAGCGTTGCAGGCTGCGCACCACCCCGAGTTGCGCGTCGGCAGCGGCTGCGCGCGCACTAGCGGTTTCCTGCCTGGCGAGCAGCAGGTCGGAGCGGGCAATTTCTCCCACTTTCAGCCGCCGGACGACATCCGCTTCGAGTCCTGCCGCGGCTTTCAGGCGTTCTGCGCCAATCTCTGCTTCACTCCTGGCCATGACCAGCGTCCACAGCGCCCGGCGCAGTTCACCGGCCACGGCCAGCCGCGTCGCCTGGATGTCGCCTTCGTTCTCGCCGCCTTCGGCCTCGGCCAGGCTCCTGCGCGCCGCCTTCTGTCCGGGCAGCCAGAGCGGAAGGGAAACGCCGATCTCGCTCTCCTGGTTGCCGAGATCGCTGTTCCAGCGGTCGGTGCGGTGAAAAGCGTCAATTTTCGGGGCGGCAGGAAACCAGGATTCGGCCACCGATCGGCTGGCGGCGACTTCGTCGCGTTTCGCCTCGGCCGTTCGCCCCTGCGGAGAATTGGCCCACGCGCTCTCGAACACCTCGCGCAAAGTCTCCGCCTGCGTGGAAGCGGCCGTGACGGCAAGCAACACGGTCAGGAGCCTGACTGGAAGCCGTGCCTTCACCGTTCGCTGGGGAGTGCAATGCATCGGAAGCGCCCATCGTGAATGTCTGATGGGCGCGATGTTGCCGGATGCTGACCAACAGAAAGCTGACCGAAAAATTACAAATCTGTAATCTGCGTCGCTTGTGGGTGACAGAAGCCTGAACGTCTCGCGTCTCGAAACCGTGCAGATCGATGCGGGCGGCAAGAGCGCTAACTGGAAGTCCGATACGTTCGGAACCACGCCATTCCCGCTCTCCAAGATTACCTCTGGCGCTGAGGAGGTTACGGTCTATGTAACCGAGAACCCGGCCTCCCAGGGAGGCTGACAGAGAGGTTACTGGGTGATGACGCAAATGTAATCGTCCGGTTCCGAAACTGTAAGGTCGCCGAGAGTAGCATCTGTAATGCAGGTTCAATTCAATTCAAGGAGAAATAAAATGTTGAAAAAACTGTTGATGGTTGTCGCGATGAGTGCCGTTGCCGCTTCCGCAATTGCCAGTGATGCCGCCCGTGCTCAAGCGGAGAAAGTCATCGAACTGAAAGACGGTTCGACCATCTATCTCTTCAAGGACGGCAAAATGGCCATGGAAGACAAGTCCGGCCGCGCCAAGCGCATGGACAAGGGTGTGGTGATGGAAACCAAGGATGGCCAGAAGATCATGATGTACGGCGACGAGGTCATGCGCCTTGATTCCCTGCTCAAACAGGGGCACTCGGGAGGCTGAACAACCGGCCCACCCGTGCGCAAAGCGGCTCCTTCGGGAGCCGTTTCCGTTTTGAAGTTCATTGCGTCGAAAAAAATCGACGATAACGAGTAGCCGGGCGGCACAGGAAATCAGTTCGCTGGGTGGGTGTCGACACCAAGTACCTGAATGTCTCACGCCTCGAAACCGTTCGGATCGACGTGGGCGGCAAGAGCATCACCTGGAAGTTCGAACGTTCGGAATCGCGCCGTTCCCGCTCTCCAAGATTGTCTCTGGGATTGAGGGCGTTACGGTTCACGTGGCCGAAAACCCGGCCTGCCAAGAAAGCTGACCGATAGATTACCGGATGGTGACACAAACGTCATTATTCGGTTCTGAAACCGTAAGGTTGCCAGCCGTAGTATCCGTGGTGGCTGTTTAGTTAGTGTCTGAACGGAAATTCCAAGAGACTTGCCACGCAAGGCTTTGAGCGGGTTTTTCAGAAGCGAAGATTTTATGCATCAAAGATATATTGGGTCAAAACGGCTCGAATTTCGTCATATTTATGCATATGAACTTCAAATGCCGAAAATCTTCGTTTTGTAAAGTAGCACCTAAGCACTTGTAGTAGAAGCGTTTTTAGACTTTCCGTTCAGACACTAGTTAGCAAAAAACCTCAGCCACCCGTGCATTCGCCGATCTGCCAATACAGGACCGGAGGGGTAACCAAGGTTATTGTACTGCTTATGCGCCTCTCTGGAAGCCAGCAGTGGCGGTTCGTTTTGATTGGAAGTAGGAGGTCTATATGAAGGCATCAACGACAATGGCAAGTATCTTTCTGGCATCTGTCACACTTTACGGATGCGCAGGGCAATCCCATCGCCTCGTGTCAGCGGATGGGTCTGGACGCGCCGTTGGGTCGCTCACCCACGGAGGGGGAACTGATCCGACCATGTTTCTGGAATTTGGCGAGAAGCGATTTGAATCTCGTGGGTTTGCCATCAGCCGAAGCCAGAATCTGGGCGCACTCCGGGAAGAATACGGATTTGGCAGCAAGCACTACGACAGGGTTTCCACGGGGACAGATCCTGAGCACTATCGGTACTCTGCGAAGCCAGAGTTGCGCGCCGCAGACGGTACAACGATGCAATGCGTATTGGCATGGCGAGCGTATGAAGCCCCGGCCGGGGTTTGCGTGTCCCCCGATGGAAAGGAAGTCAAGTTCCGTGGTGAGTAAGCCGACGTGACTTCGGTTGCCGCACCGATGGCTTGGCGCCAAAACCAGATTGGACACGTTTCCTGCAAAAATCTGCTCGACCATCCTATTGGCTACGAATGCCTGACCAAGATGTAATTCCCCGGTCAGCGTTCTGTTGGCATGCGACGCCTAAGATGACATCACCGCCGGACGATAACTGTCCGGTGCGATCAACCGGATGTCACAAGGAGAAAACCATGAAGGCCCATTTTACGAAAATCGCACTGATCGCCGCCTTGAGTGCGGCAGGTGCAACGACGGCGTTTGCCCACACAGACTACTCTGAAGGAGGATACTCTGAAGCAGGAAGCGCACACTGGCTTTCGCACGTCGCGGAATCCAGGAGCCAGCCGACTGCCAATCAGCTTGCTGCCTACGGTTATGTAGCGTCCGGAGCCGCTGGTCGTGTGCTCAACGTCGATAGTGGTACCAAATACATCAATGTCGCACGTCTTGAGACCGTCCAAATCAACGTGGGCGGCAAGAGCGTCACTTGGAAGTTCGATACGTTCGGAACCGCGCCGTTCCCGCTCTCCAAGATTATCTCTGGCGCTGATGGGGTTACGGTTTATATAACCGCGGACCCGGCCTCTCGGGGGGGCTGACAGAGAGATTACCGGGTGATGACGCAAATGTCATCGTCCGGTTCCGAAACTGTAAGGTTGCCGAGAGTAGCATGTGTAATGCAGGTTCAATCAATTCAAGTCAAGGAGAAAGAAATGTTGAAGAAACTGTTGATGGTTGTCGCGATGAGTGCCGTTGCCGTTTCCGCAATTGCCAGTGATGCCGCCCGTGCTCAAGCGGAAAAAGTCATCGAACTGAAAGATGGTTCGACCGTCTATATTTTCAAGGGCGGCAAAATGGCCATGGAAGACAAGTTCGGCCGCGCCAAGCGCATGGATCAGGATGTGGTGATGGAAACCAAGGATGGCCAGAAGATCATGATGCACGGCGACGAGGTCAGCCGCCTTGATTCCCTGCTCAAGCAGGATACGCGAGGAGGAGGGCACTAATCAACGGACTCTCCAGGGTGTGAAGTGGCTCCGGCGGGGGCCGCTGCGGTCCTGAAATATCGGGAAAGTACCGCCTGCATCTCTTGTCGCAAGCCAGCATTACCGGCCTGAAGCGCCGTGGCGTACAAGACGGGAGCAATCTCCTTGAAGATCACAACGACCTCCGGGTCGAAATGTCGACCCGAATCCCGCTCGATGATGGTCAGCGCCTGGGCCAGCGCCATCGGCTTTTTGTAGGGTCGTTCCGAGGTCAGTGCGTCGAAAACGTCGACGACTGCGAATATCCTGGCGGCAAGTGGAATCGTGTCGCCGCGCAGGCCATCGGGATAGCCTGTGCCGTCAAAATACTCGTGATGATAACGAATGGTCAGCGCCGCACCCCCCAGCCACGGGTTGTCCGCGACGATTTCGATGCCCAGGAGAGGATGAGTCTTCATGACCTCGAACTCGTCAGCAGTCAGCTTGCCGGGTTTCAATAAAATGTTGTCCGGGATACCGATCTTGCCCACGTCGTGCAGAAATGCGCCAACGACCAGATCCGAGATCTCCTTTTCCGGCACGCACATCGCCTCGGCAAGAGCGACCGCATAAAACGTTACCCGGTAGTTGTGGGTATCGGTGTCCGAATCCCGCTTGGCGATGGCGTTTCCCAGAGAACGTATCAGCGAGAGATTGGCGTCGAGCAGACGACGGGACAGTGCGGTTGATTGCCGCAACATCGCCAGCAGCAGCGGGTAGAGCAGAAGCGCCGTGGCCAGGACGGACAGGGTCGCCGTCAAGGCTCCATTGCGAATCTGCTCCCGTTGCGCCTGCAAGGTCTGCTCGTCGAGGCGGCTGATTCCTTCCAGATAACCGACCAGCGCCTCACCCTCTCCGACTAACGGCAAAACGACTCGAATCAGTCGCTCGCCGCCAACCTCGACCCAGTTTTGATGGCTTTGACCCCGTTCAGGCCAATCGTGTTGTCGAGATCGGGCGGCGTCGATAAGGGCCACGGGGACGTCCTCCCAGGTCTCATAGATCAGCGTTCTGTCCGCGCTGAATACGCGAATACCGACAAACCGGGTTCGATCCAGCAGGCGGCTGAGCGCAGCATGTTCCTCGGGGGCTTTCGCATTGATGGCCAGTTGCATGGCGGGCGATTCGAAATGGCGAGCGCTATCTGCCACACGTTGCAGCGCAGCCAGCTCGGCGCGGCGAGTTTCGAACAGGTACGAAGCGCCACCGGCCGCGAATCCGATAATGAGCGCTGCAACGCTGAGTCTTCTGGCAAGTAGCCAGCGTAGTTGTCGAGGGCTGTCCGGCAATACGACAGGCATCTCAATCCTTCAGATTCTGCAGCATCTCCATCATGTGCTTGAAATGGCCGCTGACCCGATCCAGCGAAAACTCGTACATGACTGCATTCTCCGCAAACTTGGATCGTTCGACATCCATCTCTACCGTATTCCCGTCTAAGCTTGCTTGCGACGGAATGTGATATTTGAGGGGATAAGGAGGAGCGTAAGGCTGGGCCTGGCCGGAAATGTGACCTGAAGCCGTGGCTGACAGCGTGAGGGGTGATGGCTTGGCTACCGACCGGGCAATGCGTAGCGCTTCTTGGAAATCGATATCCACCGCCTTGTAGCCAGGCGTGTCGGCATTGGCAATATTGGAGGCGATGAGCTGCTGGCGATAGGCGCGAAGCCCCAGCGCTGTCGCCTGAAAGTCGTGTCCGCCAGCATGATTCGACTCGCCGATCGGGAAGTGCCCCGGGTGGGATCGTCCGCTCGGGCCGGGTGCGGTTATATTGTGGTCACCAGAATGCGATGCGCCCTGCGCAGTCGAAGTACCGGCCAGACCTCCACCTGCACCGTCGTGGCCAGCATGAGCACTGGTCCCGGGCGTCTGGCTCATGACTTGAGCCAGGACAGTCGAAAACGATTGCTCGAATCTCTCACTTGGCGTTGCCACACTGGCAGCCTGACCGCCATGCTGCCTGGTGTCCGAGGGTGGCGGAACGAGTGGCGAATCGCCGATTCCGGCAACTGGCGGCATGGCCTTCAGGTCACTTGTTCTTGATCAGAATAGCCTTGATCGGGTTGATCGGTCCGACGCCGTGCAAACTGACGCTGCGCCGCAATTCCCCAGGTGCATCAGGGCAACCATGGTTGCATTCAACGACCCAGTGCTTCATCAACACCGCCTGACAAAAGGTAAAGCGTATCGTCTTGGGGTTACAGCCGACAGCTTCTGCAAGCAGGCGACAGGCGCACCGGTTGCCGTGTTCATCCTGTTTTTGACGGTTCATCGTCGGCGAGCCGAGGCCCCCGTGAAAGAGGTCTCGTGATGGCCCCTACTTCATGTCCCGAGGATGATAGTGCTTGCTCATGTCCTTGGCTGGGTTCGGCTTGTCCAACTGAGGTTCCGGTGCTTTCTGCGGCACGCCGGTTTTTTCCTCGAGGTGAGAGTGAGGTCTTACTTTCTTTTCGGCTTGCACGCTGGCAGCGGGGGCTTGCGCACCGGCAACGGGATCCTTGCCTTCAGCGGCCTTATCCGTATCGGACGCGGCCTGCGCGCCAACGGAAAAAGCAAGGATGGCGGCAAACAGACCTGCTGAAAGGATCGATTGCGGTTTCATGGGGATTTCTCCGAAGGGTTGAGCGGGATGGAATCTTGGTTGTCACATAACGTTGGACCATCCACAGTCTGTACTTCGGATCCCGTCGGCAGCATGGCTTCAGGATTACATTTCTGTCAGGTTTAGCCACATACGAAACCTGTCCGGCAGAGGCCGGGGGTCAGATCAGGTCGGGGTTGGCCGCGCTTTTCAGGTGGTCAGTGGCTTCAATCATGTATTGTCCTCCCGAACACATGGCTGCCAATCCACGGGCAAACGGTGCCGTCATGAATTATTTGTCGGTGCTGTCGGCCAACTGGCGATGAGCCTGCTCGAGGACGCGAGCCTCTTGCGCAGCCTCGATGAATTTTTTCTGCAGCGAATTGCAATGGGCTGCCCATGCTGCTGCGTCGCCTTTTGGACGGCCCATATAGGAACGCCCCATTTTCTCGTGCAAGGCAGCTTCGGCATCGTAGCTTGCCGCCTTCTGGGCGAAATGATCAGCGATCCGTTGATGGTCAGCGGCCGTCGTGGCATTGGCGATTGTCTCCGGTATCTCGCTTACCGGTGGTACGGAAGCGCACGCCGCGAGGATTAGCAAAGCGACCCCTGAAAGAACTGGCGCGAGTGCAATGCGCATGACCTTCTCCTCAGTCTGTTTTTACACACCAAGTATGCGACCTGGACGCTGACGAGAACATGTCTCCCAGATTACAACGGTGCCGCAAAATCGTCAGGTTGAGGACTGAGACTTGTCGCTGTTGCGTAGACGCAATGCGTTGCCGACCACACTAGCCGACGAGAAGCTCATCGCCACTGCCGCGATCATTGGCGAGAGCAACAGTCCGTAGGCTGGATAGAGAATGCCGGCCGCAATTGGCACGCCAAGCGCGTTACCATGACGGCTTCGTCTCCTTCATAGCTTGACGCGATTCAGACGCAGGGCGTTAGTCACCACGGAGACCGAGCTGAGCGCCATGGCAGCGCCGGCGAAGACCGGCGACAGGAGCAGGCCGAAAGCCGGGTAGAGCACGCCGGCGGCAATCGGGATGCCGAGCGCGTTGTAGCCGAAGGCGAAAGCGAGGTTCTGACGGATGTTGCGCATCGTGGCGCGTGACAGTACGGCGGCGCGGGCAATGCCGCGCAGGTCGCCTTTCACCAGCGTCACGCCGGCGCTTTCCATAGCCACGTCGGTGCCGGTGCCCATGGCGATGCCGACGTCGGCCTGCGCCAGCGCTGGCGCGTCGTTGATGCCGTCGCCCGCCATCGCGACCTTGCGCCCTTCGGCCTGCAGGCGCTTCACGTGACCTGCCTTGTCTTCGGGCAGCACCTCGGCGAGCGCTTCGTCGATGCCGAGTTTCCGGGCGACCGCTTCGGCGGTGCTGCGCGAATCGCCAGTGAGCATCACGATGCGCACACCCGCACTCTGGAGCGCCGCAATCGCTTCCTGGGTGCTTTCCTTGATCGGATCAGCCACGGCTGCCATTCCTGCTGCCGCACCGTCAATGGCAAAGAACACTACCGTCTTGGCTTCGGCACGCCAGGCTTCCGCCCTGCCTTCCCACTGCTGCGTGTCGACACCGCGCTGCGTGAGAAAGCTGCGGCTACCGACCAGCACAGCCTTGCCATCGATCTCCGCTTGCACGCCAAGACCGTTGACGGCGTCAAATGCGCCAGCCGTTCCCGGTGTCAAGCCACGCGCTTTGGCGCCCTCGACGATCGCCAACCCTATCGGATGCTCGGAAAGTTGTTCGGCGCCTGCGACGAGCGCCAGCGCTTCATCTTCTGAAATGCCCTCAGCAACGAAGTCGGTCAGTGCGGGATGGCCGAGCGTCAGCGTACCGGTCTTGTCCACCACCAGGGTGTCGATGTCGCGCATCCGCTCGATCGCCTCAGCGTTGCGGAACAGGATGCCGGCGCGCGCGCCTTGCCCCATGGCGACGGTCATCGAGATCGGTGTGGCGAGGCCGACAGCACACGGGCAGGCGATGATCAACACGGCAACGGCGTTTACAAAGGCGTAGGCAAGTCTCGGCTCCGGACCAAAAAACCACCATGTGAGCGCCGTCACGATGGCAATCGCCACGACAATCTGGACGAACCAGGCAGCGATGATATCGGCCAGCCGCTGGATCGGCGCACGCGTGCGTTGCGCTTCACCGACCATGTGAACGATACGTGCCAGCAGCGTGTCCGCGCCGACGCGTTCGGCGAGGATCAGCAAGGCGCCATTGCCGTTCACCGTGGCCCCGGTGACCTTGTCGCCGGCCGCTTTGGCCACTGGCACGGGCTCGCCGGTGATCATGGATTCGTCTATGCGACTCGTGCCCTCGAGTACCGTGCCGTCCACGGGCACCTTCTCGCCCGGCTTGACTCGCAGCCTGTTGCCGACGGCAACCGTCTTCAGCGCCACCTGTTCCTCGGTACCGTCGTCGCGTAGACGCCAGGCCAGGTTGGGCGCGAGCTTCAGCAATTGTTGAATCGCCTGGCTGGTCTGGCCCATCGCTCGCAACTGCAGGAAATCGCCCAGCATCACCAGGGTCACGATCACTGCCGCCGCCTCGAAATAAGTCCCTATTGCACCGTCATGCTCGCGGAATGCCGGCGGAAAGAGGCCAGGGAAAAACACGGCGGCAAGGCTGAACCCATAGGCAAGCCCGACCCCAAGCCCGACCAGCGTGTACATGTTGAGCTCACGCTGGACGAGCGATAAGCAGAACTTGCGCAGGATCGGCCAGCCGACCCAAAGCACGACCGGTGTGCCCAGGACAAACTCGACCCAGCCGCGTGGCCGTGGCTGCAGGCCGAACAAATCATGAAGGCCGATCATCGGCGACATCGCGAGAACGACGAGCGGGATTGACAAGGCGACACCGATCCATAGCCGGTGCGTGAGGTCGCGCAATTCGGAATCATCAGTGTCCACCGTGCCCGCAACCGGTACCAGCGCCATCCCGCATTTGGGGCAACTGCCGGGCTGCGAGCTGCGAATCTCCGGATGCATGGGGCAGGTATATTCGGCGGCACGCGGGATGGCCGCGACTATCGGTATCAGGGCCATGCCGCACTTCGGACAACTGCCCGGTGCGTCACGCACGATCTCCGGGTGCATCGGGCAGGTGTAACGAGGGCTGCTCGCTGCCGCTACAGCGCCTGGAGGTGTCGATCCCGTGTGCGGATGATCGTGAGCGTGCGCCTGATGCGAAGGATTCACCTCTGCCTTCATGGCTGGATCCTCGTAACTTCGTGGGTTGGGATCGCGCTTTGCGCGCTGTGCCGGCCGAACAGCACAGAACCTAGCGTTCGATAGACAGCCACCATCACGGGCGGCAAGATCAGCCACTGCAATAGCGGGGAGAGACCAATGCCAAAAATCATCGGCATGCTCGCCGTATAGCCCCAGTTGCCGACGCGATAGACGTTGTACCATTCGCTCCATGCGGTAAAAGCCATCGCGCCGATCACCACAATTGCGCCGCCTGTCCATGGGCGCGACGCTGGCCAGTCCGCGCGCCAGAGCACCCCGCCGGCCAGCGCGAACATCACGAGTGCAATCATGACATCGCCCAAGGTGCAATGAAGCAGTGCCCATGCGACACTCATGCCGTCCGCTGCTGCCCAGATCGTATAGAGCCTGACCTGCGCGATTTCCCACACCAGATTCAAAACGAAGGCGAGCGCCGACCACAGGCCTGCACGTGCCATAGCGCTGTGGGTCGCCGGGTTATGCATGAACCTTCACCCCAAACCTGGGAAAAAACGCGGGGGTACTCGCCTCGTAGCGGCTGTAGACATCGCCGAATTCCGCCCGTGCGTCATGCTCCTCACGTCGTGCAAGACGCACGTACATGAATACCAGAATCGGAAACATCACGAGCGTGACCACGGTCGGCCACTGAAACAAAAACCCAGTCATGATCAGAACAAAGCCGATGTATTGGGGGTGCCGCACGCGCGCATAAGCACCAGTCGTCGCAAGTCTGTGATTGCGCTGTGCCTCATACAGCACCTTCCATGCCGAAGCGAGCAGCCAGAAGCCAAGGCCTATCAGGATATTGCTTAGAATATGAAATGGGCCGAAATGAGGGTGGCTCTTCCAGCCGAACATCACTTCGAGCAGGTGTCCGGCATCATGCGACAGAAAATCAACGCCAGGAAATCGCTGCGAAAGCCAGCCTGAAAACATATAAATCGTTAGCGGAAAGCCATACATCTCGGTAAACAGCGCAACCAGAAAAGCCGAGAAGGCGCCAAACGAACGCCAGTCTCGCGACGATTGGGGCTTGGCAAAGCTGAATGCGAAGATGATGAAGACCAGTGAATTAATGATTACCAGCGACCACAGCCCATAGGCAGGAGCAGAGTCGTGATCCATTATTTCTTCTCCTGGGTTGATTCGGTCGATGCTTCCCTCGGCTCGTGACCTCCATGACCATGGCCACCGTGCATGAACCTGTGCATCAAAGGGCAGGCTAACAACAGTAAATATGGCCAGTAGGGGATCCACCCGGAAAGGTGCGCCCAATGTTCGGTAACCAGAAAATAAGCTCCGATGAGCAGGAAGACGATCAAGGCAATATTAGCCCTGGACTTCATCACGCCATCGTTGTTCGAGTCATGCTTGTATTCCATAACGACTCCCTCTGTGAGTTACTTGGCGAGCAACGGCGCCATTGCCTGATCGTGCTGCAACATTTGCTCCATCATCATCTGCATCATGTCCATGCGTTTTTCCATCATTGCCTGGTGCTGCATCATCTCGCCCCCTGCCATATCTTTTTGGCGGCCCATGGCCATCATCATCGGGCCGCCCATGTTGCGCATCGTCTTCATGTTTTCCTGCATGCTTTGCATGTGCTCTTGCATCAGCTTCTGGCGTTCGTTCGGGTCGGTTGTCGTCCGGAGTTTTTCCATCTGCACCTGCATGGTTTTCATGTTCTGCTGCATCTGGGACATTTGTTTGTCCATGTCCATGCTCGTCGCCGGCTTGGCGGACACGGGTTTGTCCTGCGCCGATACGATAGGCACCGACACGACGCAGGCAATGATTCCGGCAACCAGTATTGGGGTTTTCATGGTGGTCTTTCTTTCTGGGTTGAAACGACAACAAGCAAAGCGCAGCGCCATAGCGAGCTGATTCCCTCCGCGCTTCATCTCCCCATCATCCCGCCACTCATCGTCCCGGTGGTCATTCCGCCACCAAAAAACAGCAATAGCAGGACTGCGGCGACTAACGCGATGACAAGAACCATCTTGACTGTAGCGTCCATGATAGGGGCTCCTTTCAGAGGGTGATTTGAGGCACGATGACACTCGGGGAATGGCTGCGATACGGACACCGCTTTCGCCGCGGTTGACGCCGCCCAACAGCTTGCCAATTCTCACCTTACTGTGTCTTGCCCACCGTGGTCTGTGGGTCACCACACAGAGGGTATGAATGTTCGGCTTTTGATCGCCAGGTCTTTCGTTGTCGATCACGAAGTGATCTCCTCACCTGCGTTCAGAAGGCAAGCGTCAGCGTTGGCCATGGTCACGACGCAATGCGCCAATACCTGCGATGACCATGCCGACGATCCCGCTGATAATCATTCCTTCGCCGAGAATATGATGCCAGCCGCCCGTCGGCGTCAGCAGCAGCATCGATCCGCCGATGACGAGCGCGGCGAAAGCGATGGAACTCGCGAGCCGCTCGAGATTGCGGCTGAAGCGAGCTCCGAGAGCCTCCAGACCCGGCAGGCGGCCGAGATCGCCTTCGGCGAAACGCCGGAGGACGCGTCGCGTGTCGTTGGGCGCATCGCTTATCAAGCGCTCCGTTTCGCGCGCCAGCTTGGTCGTCTTTGCCTTAATCCGCGCTGGTGAGAAGTGCTGTGCAATCAGGCGTGAGATCTCTTCGCGAAACGATTCCATGTAGTCATGGTCTGGTGCGAGTTGGCCTATCATCGACTCCAGGATGACGAAAGCTCGCGTCAGCAGGACAAACTCGCCTGGATTGTGTACCCCGTTCCGACTTCCGGCACGTAGCAGTGAATCGAAGGCGTTCCCGATTGACACATTCGCCAGATTGGTCCGGCGGATTTCATAGAGTGCGGCCTTGATGTCGACCAACAGGGCTGCACGATTGACGTCTTCGCTCGCCGGTGCCATTTCGAGATAGGCCTCGGTGGCCGCCCGCGCATCGCCTTTGACAACCGCGTCGAGCAGGAGGATCAGCGACTCGCGCATCGGCTCGTCGAGATCGCCTGTATTGCCGAAATCGAGCAGGGAGAGCCGTCCGTCGGGGAGAACGAAAACATTGCCGGGATGCGGGTCGGCGTGAAACAAGCCTTCTTCGAAGATCGTTTGCAGCATCAGCGTGACCAGCGTGTTCATCGACCGCGGCATCGCTTCGGGGTGCACCCTGGCGTAGAAATCCACCCGTTCGCCGGCCGAGAACTCCAGCGTGAGAACGCTTCCCCGCGAGTACTCCGCGACGACATCCGGAATCCAGAGGTCAGGGAAGTCTGCCATCGCCGTGCGAAAGAGAACGATGGAACGTGCTTCGCGATTGAAATCGGTCTCCCGGTCAAGGCTTTTGGCAAACTCACGCACCACTACAGGGAGGTCGAGTGCGCGTAGACGCGGAAAGAGCGTTTCGCCCAGTGCTACCAGGTAGCTCAATGCCGCGATATCCGTGGAGATCATGGTACCAAGGCCGGGTCGCTGTACCTTCACCGCCACGCGCCGCCCGTCCGGCAAGGTCGCCTCGTGCACCTGGGCAATGGTCGCAGCGCCCAATGGCGTTTCGCCGAACGATGAGAACAACGCCGCTACCGGAGCGCCCAGTTCGGCTGCGACCGTCGCGTGCACCGCGTCTATGCCCATCGCCGGCAATTGGTCGTGCAGCAGTGCCAGTTCATCAATGTAGGCGGCCGGCAGCAGGTCGCGCCGCATGGCGAGCACTTGCCCGAATTTGAGGAAGACGAGCCCCAGTTCCTCGGCGGTTTCTCTTACCTCCTTCGGCGGCGGCCAGTGTCTCTTGCCGAACAGTGCCCCGAGAAGTCTGTGTCGGGCAAACACGCGCAGAACCTGCAGGAGTCGCGGCGCCGCTCGCAGTATGCTGATCCTCTCGGTGTCGATCATTATCGTCATGTGACTCTCCCGACCGTGATGGGACGGCCGTTCACCGGGTGGCGACCCCTGTCGCGGTAAGGGGCAAGCTCGTCTTGCACATCATTCTCTCCTTGCGCTGAGATACACCCGCTTATTGCTCGCTTCCCCGCTGCAGTGACCATTGCTTGACCAGCGCATAGATCGCCGGAATCACCGCCAGCGTAAGCACCGTTGAAGAAATCATGCCGCCGACCATCGGCGCTGCGATGCGGCTCATCACTTCCGATCCGGTGCCGGTGCCCCACATGATCGGCAGCAGACCGGCCATGATCGCCACCACGGTCATCATCTTTGGCCGCACGCGCTCGACAGCGCCTTCCATCACCGCTTCGTAGAGGTCGTCGACATTTGGCGCGCGCCCCGCTGCGCGGCACTTCGCCTTGACCGCTACCCAGGCGTGGTCGAGGTAGATCAACATGATCACGCCGGTCTCGGCCGCCACCCCGGCGAGCGCGATGAAGCCGACGACCACGGCCACCGACAGGTTGTAGTCGAGCAGCCACATCAGCCAGATACCGCCGACCAGGGCGAAAGGCACCGAGAGCATGACGATCAGCGTTTCCGTCAGGCGCTTGAAGTTGAGGTAGAGCAGCAGGAAGATCGAGAGCAGCGTCACCGGAATGACGATCTTCATCGTCTCGATCGCCCGTTCCATGTACTCGAACTGGCCGCTCCAGGTGACGTAATAGCCGGGCGGGAACTTGACCTGTTCGCTGACCGCCTTCTTGGCGTCGGCGACGTAGCCGCCGATGTCGCGGTCGCGGAGGTCGACGTAGATGTAGGCGGAGAGCAGCGCATTCTCGGTGCGGATGCTCGGCGCTCCCTTGGCAACGACCACCCTGGCCAGTTGCCCAAGAGGGATCATCGCCCCGTCCATGGTGGGGATCAGCACTTCGCGGGCGATCTGCTGCGGGTCGGAGCGCAACTCGCGCGGATAGCGGACGGTGACACCGAAACGCTCGCGACCCTCGACCGTCGTGGTCACCATTTCACCCCCCAGCGCGGTACCGATGACGTCCTGCAGGTCGCCGACGGCCAGCCCGTAACGCGCCAGTTGCTCGCGGTCAGGTTCGATGTTGAGGTAGAAGCCGCCGGTAATCCGTTCAGCAAAGGCGCTGGTCGTTCCGGGGACGGCCTTCACGACGGCCTCGATCTCCTTGGCCAGCTTTTCCATTTCGCCGAGATCCTTGCCGAAGACCTTGATGCCGATCGGTGTGCGGATACCGGTGGACAGCATGTCGATGCGCGCCTTGATCGGCATCGTCCAGGCGTTGGCCACCCCGGGGAACTGCAGCGCCTTGTCGAGTTCGGCGATCAGCTTGTCGGTGGTCATGCCGGCGCGCCATTCGGATTCGGGCTTGAGGTTGATCACCGTCTCGAACATCTCGGTCGGCGCCGGGTCGGTCGCCGTGTTGGCGCGCCCGGCCTTGCCATAGACCGAGGTGACCTCGGGGAAGCTCTTGATGATCTTGTTCTGGGTCTGCATCAACTCGGCCGCCTTGGTGATCGACATGCCGGGTAGAGAAGCCGGCATGTAGAGCAGCGTTCCCTCGTTGAGCGTCGGCATGAACTCGGAGCCGAGCCTGGACGCCGGATAGATCGAAATGGCCATGGCGAGTACGGCGAGAACGAGGGTCAATTTCTTCCAGCGCATCACCCCGGCAATGATCGGTCGATAGACCCAGATCAGAAAGCGGTTCACCGGATTCTTCGACTCGGGCATGATCTTGCCGCGGATGAAGAGCATCATCAGTACCGGAACCAGTGTGACCGACAGCAGCGCCGCGCCGGCCATCGAGAAGGTCTTGGTGTAGGCGAGCGGCGAGAACAGCCGCCCTTCCTGACCTTCCAGGCTGAAGACCGGCAGGAAGGAAACGGTGATGATCAAGAGCGAGAAGAACAGCGCTGGCCCGACCTCCTTGCACGCGGCGAGCATGGCCTCGGCGCGATCACTGTTCGAGTGCCCATCGGGCAGACGTTCCAGGTGTTTGTGGGCGTTTTCGATCATCACGATGGCGGCATCGATCATCGCGCCGATGGCGATGGCAATGCCGCCCAGGCTCATCAGGTTGGAATTCATGCCGAGCAGACGCATGGCGATGAAGGCGATGAGGATGCCGACCGGCAGCATCAGGATGGCAACCAGCGCGCTACGCACGTGCAGCAGGAAAACGATGCACACCACAGCGACGATGATCGATTCCTCGAGCAAGGTTCGCTTCAGGGTTTCGATGGCGCGGTGAATCAGTTCGGAACGGTCGTAGACGGTTTCCACGGTGACTCCCGCGGGCAGGCCGGGGCCGATTTCAGCGATCTTGGCTTTCAGGTTATGGATCACTTCGAGAGCGTTCTGGCCGTAGCGCGCCATGGCGATCCCCGACACCACTTCGCCTTCGCCGTTGAGTTCGGTGAGGCCGCGCCGTTCGTCGGGTGCGAGTTCGACGCGGGCGATGTCGCGGATCAGGACCGGCGTACCCTTGTCGCTCTTGACGACCAGCATCTCGAGGTCGCTTCTTCCCCGCAGATAGCCTTTGCCGCGCACCATGTACTCGGTTTCGGCCATTTCCACCACCCGGCCGCCGACGTCGCGGTTGGAATCGCGGATCACCTGCGCGACTTTCATCAGCGGGATGCCGTAGGCGCGCAGCTTCACCGGGTCGACGGTCACCTGATAGGTTTGCACGAAACCGCCGATCGACGCCACTTCGGCGACGCCGTGCGCCTTGCTCAGTTGATAACGAACGTACCAGTCCTGGATGGTACGCAGTTCGGCCAGCGTCTTGTCCCTGGCCAGCAGCGCGTATTGGTAAACCCAGCCGACACTGGTGGCGTCCGGCCCGAGCGATGGCGTGACGCCTTTGGGCATGCGGCTGGAAGCAAAATTCAGGTACTCCAGCACACGCGACCGTGCCCAGTAGATGTCGGTACCGTCCTCGAAGATGATGTAGACAAAAGAGGCGCCGAAGAAGGAAAAGCCGCGCACCACCTTCGATTTGGGCACTGACAGCATGGCGGTAGTCAAGGGGTAGGTCACCTGATCCTCGACCACCTGCGGCGCCTGGCCGGGGTACTCGGTATAGACGATGACCTGCACGTCCGAGAGGTCGGGCAAGGCATCGATCGGCGTGCGCAGGACGGCGTAGATGCCGCCGATGGTGACGAACAGGGTAGCCAGCAGGACCAGGAAACGGTTCCTGCCCGACCATTCGATGATTTTCGCCAGCATGGCGCCGAATCTCCCCTAATGTCCGTAGTGGTCGGTCAGTGACCAGCGTGCGGGTTGGCACCGGCGGCCGGCATGGCGGCCCCTTGGTTTGCCGCCAGCGGCTTGACCGCAGTGATAACCCATTCGCCGGGCTGACGTTCGACGAACTCGAAGGTCACCTTGGCGCCAGGCGTCAGCGCTTGCAGAAGCGTTTCGTTGGCTGCCTTGAATTTCATGGTCATGGCGGGCCACTTGAGGCTGGCAACCGGGCCGTGACTGATACTGACCGTGCCGGCTTTGGCATCCATGCTGTCCACCGTTCCTTCGGCCTGATGGCCTGCTCCCTTGGCAGCAGGCGCCGCCTTGTCGGCCTCGGCTCCCGTCTTGGCTGCCGCGCCGTGGGCGGCGTGGCCAAAGCCGCCGACCGCCGCCTTGAGATTGCTTTCGGCATCGATCAGGAAGTTGGCGGCCACCACCACCTGTTCGCCGTCCTTTACTCCCTCGATGACTTCAAGATAGGTGTCGCTGCGGGCGCCGAGCTTGACCTCGCGCGGTTCGAAGCGGCCTTCGCCCTGCTGGATCAGCACGATCTGGCGCGTGCCGCTGTCGATGACGGCGGAAACCGGAACGGTGACCACCGCAGCCTTGCCCGATACCGCCAATTCCACCTTGGCGAACATCGACGGCTTGAGCAGCAGACCGGGATTGGCAAGTTCGACTCGAACCGGAACCGTGCGCGTTTGGGCGTTCAGCGTCGGATAGACGTAGGTGATTGTGCCTTCGAACTTTTGGTCCGGATAGGCGTTGATCATGACTTTGGCCTTGGCACCGGATTTGACCAAGCCGATGTCCTGCTCGAAGACGTCGGCGACGACCCACACGGTGGACAGGTCGGCCACCTGGTAGAGCACTTCACCGGGCATGAAGCGCATGCCCTGCACGGCCTTCTTCTCGGTCACGATGCCGCTGACGGGCGAGCGAAAGGTCAGTGTGCGCCGGGCATTCCCGGAACTCGCCAAGTCCCGGATCTGCTCATCAGAGATGTCCCAGTTCTTCAGACGCGTGAGGCTCGCATCGGCCAACTGCTGCATGCTGCTGCGCGTTTCACTGCCGGCCTTGTTCAGCGACTCGACACCCTGGATGGCGAGCGCGTATTCGCGTTGCGCAGAGACCAGTTCCGGACTGTAGACTTCGAACAGCGGTTGCCCCTTGCCGACCCACTGACCGGTCACGTTCACCCGCAGTCGCTCGACGTAGCCCTCGAACTTCGGTGCGATCGCATACTGGCGGCGTTCGTCCGGCTCGATGCGCCCGACGGCGCGAACGATCCGCTCCAGCGAGCGCAGGCTGGCGGCCTCGGTTCTGACGCCGAGCTTCTGAACCTTGTCGGTGCTGATCTTGACCTGCTTCGTGGCGGCTGCCGCCTCGTCCACCTTGTCCACCTCGCCCGCTTCGCCCGCGTAGACCGGGATGTAATCCATGCCCATGGGGTCTTTCTTCGGCGTCGGCGAGCTATCAGGCAAGCCCATGGGGTTGCGGTAATAGAGGAGCTTGCGCTCATTCTTTGCCGGCCCGGCGGACACGGCGGCAGCCTGCAGCGTCGCTTCGTCATGGACGGGGGCATGCAGCTTGCCGGCCCAATAGCCCCCGGCAGCCGCCAGCGCAGCGACCGCCAGGGCGCCGACCGCCATTTGCGCAGCCCGTTTCATAGGTCTTCTCCCAAGAGACGTTCAACTTCTGCGAGGCGCGCCTGCCCTTCGGCCTGCGCCTTGATCTGCTCCTGTCTGGCCTGGCGAATCTGCCGTTGGGCATCGAGTAGCGTCGCAAAATCCAGCTTGCCGTTTTCATAGCCGGCGAGGGCGGCCTTGAAAGTCAGTTCGGCCTCGGGGAGCAGATCGTCGGTCGCCAGCGCTTCGATACGACGCGCGCCATCGATGCCGGCAAGGTTCTCTGCCAGTTCGGCGAGCACCTGGTTAGTGCTCGCCTCCCGCCGCGAGCGGGCGGCGGCCAGCATGGCCTCCGATTCGCGCTCCTGCGAGCGGCGCGAGGATTGCTGCAGAGGGATGTTCATTTCGACCATCAGTTCCCATTCCTTGATCGCACTCTGGTACTGGATCGGCCCGGCGCCGATGGTGAAGTCGGGGTAGCGGTTCCTGTAGGCGAGTTCCCGGCTTTTTTCCGCCGCTTTGATTTTGCTTAAGTCAGACGCCAGCAGCGGGTTACGGGCGCGGATACGTTCCTCCAGTGTGGCGTAATCGAGCCGAGCGGGCGCCGGCAGCGGGCGAAGTCTTTCCGGTTCGGCCAGCGGTGCCTCGGCAGGCCGTGCCAGCAAGGCATTCAGGCGCGTGTGCAGGTGATGTTGCTCTGTTTTCAGGGTCACCAGTTCGCCGCGCAGCCGGGTCTGCTCGACCTGAGCACGAATGACGTCCTGCAGGGCCGCGAGACCGCCGCTGTAGCGTACCTGCGCGATCTTTTCGAGGCGCCGCATGAGGTCGAGTATTTCGCGCGTCAGGCGCTCGTTCCGATGGACGTAATACCACTGCGCGTAGGTCGTCTTGATCCTGGCCGCGATGTCCGACCAGGTGCCCAGGGCGCGCCCTTTGGCACTCTCTCCTTCGAGTTCCGCCACTTCGCGTTTGAGGTCGCGCTTGCCGAACCACGGAATGTCCTGCGACAACAGGTAACGCGTGCTACCGACGCGGCTCGGGGAGAGCGTCGGGTTCTGGTCGCCGAACTTGGTAATGTCCCGCAGTTCCATCCTGAACTTGGGATCGGGCAGGGCGCCGGCCGGCGTCACGCGTTCGGCGGCCGCGTCCGCTTCCGCCTGCATCGCGGCGTATTCGGGATTCCGGTCCTTGGCGAATTCGAGCAGGCTTTCGACCGTACGGCCGATGGCTGCCTCCTGCGAAAGGGCAGGTGCGGCGGCAGGTACCGCCAGACCAAGCATCAACCATAAGGCGAACGTCCTCGTTGGCCTGACTCCTCGCATGCAACCTCCTTGAACAATGCAGATTACGCACTCTCCGGGCAGACCTAGTGCTGGGCGAATACTTTGCTCGTACCGTCGGTTTGCACCAACAGCGTTTGGTAGGGCACTGGCCTGGCGCTTTCCATACCGGGCGAGCCGGGAGGCATTGAGGGCACGGCCAGACCCAACGCCTTGGGTTTGTCCTTGAGCAGACGCCTGATGTCGGCTGCGGGAACATGCCCTTCGACAACGTAGGCGTCGATCGTGGCGGTATGGCAGGAGCCCAGTTGATCGGGCATCCCCAACTGCTTTCTGGTCGCCGGGATGTTGCTTACGTCGTGTGTCTGGACCTGAAAGCCGTTCTGGCGCAGATGCTCGACCCATTCCCCGCAGCAACCGCAGTAAGGGCTCTTGAAGACCTTCACCGTGGCCGCGGATTGAGCCAGCGCTGAACCGAAACCCAGTGCTGTCACGACAAGCACGAGAGAATGAAGGCGGAGTGTCATGGCGGCTTTTCTTGGCGAATCAAAGGGCACAGTTTGAATGGAGCAGTCCAACAGAACGCTGACCGAAAAATTACATTTCTGTAATCTTGTGGCCTGCCTGTGCACAACTCTGACTTTCGTATGGCCGGATTCTTCGCCTTAGACGTTCGTATGCCCTCGCCAAACCACCAGGGAGCTAACTTGCTCATTACATTCTCGTAATCTTCAAAGAAAGGCCATCAGGCCGGCGCAAAATTGCAAGTCCATAAGCCTGATGAAGGAGCACACTGATGAAAATCCTGGTCGTTGAGGATGAACTGAAAACCGGGAATTATCTTAAACAGGGTTTGGCCGAAGCGGGTTTTGGTGTTGATCTGGCCCGGGATGGCGACGATGGCCTCCACTACGCGCTGACCGACGCCTACGACCTGGTGATTCTTGACGTGATGCTGCCCGGTATCGACGGCTGGGCGGTGCTTCAGGGCATCCGTAAATCCGGTAAGGACATGCCGGTGCTGTTCCTGACCGCCCGCGATCAGGTCGAAGACCGGGTGCGCGGCCTGGAATCGGGCGCCGATGACTATCTGGTGAAACCGTTCGCCTTTTCCGAACTGCTGGCACGGGTGCGCACCCTGCTGCGACGAGGCGGCAAGACCACGGAATCGGAGTTCTTGCGGGCAGCCAATCTTGAACTCGACCTGATGCGGCGACGGGTCAGCCGTTCCGGCAAACGCATCGACCTGACGGCCAAGGAGTTCGCCCTGCTGGAACTGCTGCTGCGCCGCCAGGGCGAGGTGCTTCCCCGGTCGCTGATCGCCTCGCAGGTCTGGGACATGAATTTCGATAGCGACACCAATGTGATCGAGGTCGCGGTCCGGCGTCTGCGGGCAAAAATGGATGATGGATTTGAGCCGAAGCTCATCCGCACAGTACGTGGCATGGGTTATGTGCTGGAGGCGACGGAGTGCGACTGAGCGGCCGCAAGTCAATGACCTTCCGGCTGACGATGTTCTTTGCGTCGTCCTCGACGGTGGTGTTGCTGTTGTTGGGCTATTCGATTGCCGGCTCGCTGGAGCGACATTTCGAAGAGCAGGATATGGAACTGCTCACGGGCAAATTGAAACTCGCCCAACACGCCCTCGAAAAGGTTCGTTCGACGGTCGATCTGGATGTCCTTCCACAGCATCTGGATGATTCCCTCGTCGGCCACCATGGCCTGGAATTGGTCGTCGTGGCGCCGGAAGGACAGATCCTGTTTGCCACGAGGGGTGCTCAATTCCCCCAGTCGCTGCTGAACAGCCGCGTTCAGGCAAATTCGGCACGCTCCACAGTCTGGACCACAGAGGATAATCAGCCTTTGCGGGGTATTTCCGCCTTGGCCCGAACAGGGATCAAGGATGCTCAACCGGCCATCGTCGCCGTCGCCACCGACATTTCACACCACGAGCATTTCATGCGCTCGTTCAGGATGACACTATGGTCGTTTGTGGTCCTGGCAGCCCTCCTGACGGGGTTCCTTGGCTGGCTTGCCGTTCGCCGCGGACTCTCACCGTTGCAAGCGATCAGGCGAGAAGCGGCGGACATTACTGCGCATCGACTTGACTCCAGGCTTTCTGCCGACGCGGTTCCCGTCGAATTGGCGGGGTTAGTCGAGGCCTTGAACGAGATGCTGGCACGGCTGGAGGATTCTTTCCGACGACTATCGGATTTTTCTTCGGACATCGCCCATGAATTGCGCACTCCGGTCACCAATCTGCTGACGCAGACCCAGGTCACGCTGGCGAAAGCCAGGACGTCCAATGAGTACTGCGACGTACTGGCGTCAAATGCGGAGGAATTTGAGCGTCTAGCGAGAATGATTGCCGACATGCTATTTCTTGCGAAATCGGATAACGATCTTGTCATCCCCAACAAGGAGCCTCTCAACTTGATTGACGAAGTAAAAGACTTGTTCGAATTTTACGAGGCGCTTGCCGGGGAGAAGTCCATCGTTTTGACATGCTCCGGAAGCGGTTTGGTCTCGGGAGACCGGTTGATGTTACGCCGTGCCATCAGCAATCTGCTTTCGAATGCCCTGTGTCATACTCCTGCGGGAGGGCGCATAGTAGTCCATGTGGATGACACGGGCGATTCGGTTGTGAAGTTGTCAGTGAAAAATCCCGGTGAAACCATTGCGGTCGAACACTTGCCTCGACTGTTCGACCGCTTCTATCGCGTGGACTCGTCGCGGCAACGGTCGAGCGAAGGAGCTGGACTTGGCCTGGCCATTACTCGGTCAATATTACGGGCCCACGGAGGGGACGCTGTCATTCGTTCCGAAGGTGGAATGACTGCGTTTGAGCTAGAAATCCCTGTCTAATTGGGTCGTCTCAGAAAGCGGAAAATAAAGCACGCTAAGCCCAACGTGCGTCGCTATTGAACTGGGCTAGACCAGACCGGCTGCTAGTCCAACGCCGATCAGCAGCATTGCCCCAGCCACCACGATCTGCACAGTGGCCAGCGTGACTTTTTGCAGCACGGGCTGGCCCACCAATGAACCGATGAAAGCGCAGATCGTGCCCACCGCAAGCAGTTCCTGCGACTGAGCAAAGTGGTCTGGAACGTGCCATAAATGCTTTGCGCGAGCATCGGAAACCTGTGGACGACTTGCTGTTGCAGTACCTGTCACCGCTAGGCTAGCAGCATACACCACCTTCAACTCCACATGCATGCGCCGGCCCAAAGCCGTAGCGACGTTCACCAGGGATCGAGAGAGAACCGCGATACGCGCCCGTGCAACAGGTCATTGATGCGCGGTGGGCTGACGCCACAATGGGTTGGCGCGTCGGCCTGCTTCCAGTCGTTGTCCTTAATGATGACCGCGATCTGCCGCATCAGTTAAGCGCGGGCCTGAAGGTTGGCGGCCTACTCGGGTGTGTCGGCGATCGCACCCCACGCGCTGCTCAAAATCTCGGGCTGGGTCATTGGGCACCTCTCATCAGAACCGTGAATCGTACCCGCAAGCCGCAAGACGCGCGCCCAAAAAACCCGCCTCAATCAACGAGCCGGTGAAGTGCTGCGGCTTGTCAGTGGGCAACAACAACCGCCCTTTCGATCCAACCGTGACGATTATCCGACCTTCGCGACCCTGCCCGCCGACTGTTCCTGCCTCTGTCCACGCGGCAGTTCCTCGACACTGCGCCCCTGATGCCGATCGATCACGTCATCGACCACCGAACGCACCTGGCGCGCAATGCCTTCCTGCCCCAGCACGCTTCGGGTGGCCAGATCATTGAAATCGGTAAAGCCCTTGGGGTTCGCGGCCTGCTCGCCGGGCGCAAAGATCGGCAGCAGCAGCTTGCCGCCAACCGCTCTGGCGGCTTCTTCGGCCTTGCTGCGGCCGGGGTTCACGCCCTGGGTGGCCTCCAGGTGCTTGTCGTCGTCGCCGGCGATCACGATCGGTTTGTCCGGGTACTTTTCGTGCAGGGCCTTGGCGACGGGCGCCAGGTTCCCCGAGTCAAAGGCGGCGACGGTCGCCAAGCCCAGCGTTTGTGACAGGCTGCCGGCGGTGGCGTAGCCTTCGCCAATAACCAGAACCGGCGCCTTGGCCAGCGCGTCCAGGCCGCCGACGACATGGAAGCAGATTTCCTTGCGGCTGTTCTTGGCGAAGCGCTTGCTGCCGTCCTCCCGGATGTACTGCATCGTCCATTGCTTGCCGTCGACGTCGGTGGCCGGGATGTAGGTTTTCTGGCCTTCGCGGTCAGTGAAGACGCCGGGCTGTGGCTCGAGGCCCTTGGCCTTCATGTACGCGGTCGGCTCGGTGACGGGCAGCAACTTCGCCATCTGCCGGGCGACACGCTGTGCGGTCTGCTCGTGCAGCCGCGCTTGCTCGGCAGTTCTGGCTTGCAGCTTCTCGGCGGCCTCGGCGAGCATCCTGGCTTTCTGCTCGGGGTCGAAGGCGTAGCCCTTCGATTTCCACTTCAGGTCGACGCCGGTCTTGTTGTTCTTGATGTAGCCGGCCGGGTGGCCATCCAGGTGGCCGACATAGAAGCCCGATCCGGCTTTCTCGCTGTGCTTCTCGCCTTCGACGCTGATGCGGTGCTTGTGGCCGTCCATGATCGGATGCTCGCCACTCACGACGCAGCCGATTGAGCGCAGCGCCTCGGCGAACTCATCCTTCGGCGTCATCGCCGGGCCTTGCTGGGCGGGAACGTTCTCTGGCTTCCAGCGCTTGAGCTTCGCCATGTCGGCTTTTGGTCCGGCATACCACGACTTCGCGGCTTTGTCCCACACGGCGCCGGCCGCCTTGGCGGCGACGCGTTCGCCGTAGGGAACGGCGAGATATTGGCGCTGCGGGATGGCTTGTGGCTGCCTGGGCCTGGCCTGGAGAGCGGTCGCCGGTGTCCATCGGGCAAAGGGCGCTGGGTCCACACCGGCCGGGACATACCAGGACTGTTCCTGACGATCCCAGCGCGCACCCAGCGCCTTCGCCTCGTCCTTCTGCGAGTAGGGAACGTCGATCCAGATCTTGCTGGACTGGCTGGCCTGGCCGGCCCGGGTAGTCTGCTGCTCGCGTTCGTGTTCGGCGATCTGCCATTGCAGGTCCTTGTCGTTGAGGAGCGCGGCGACGTCGGCCGACTTGCGCGCTTCTCGGACGGCGGCAATGTCCTCGTCGGTGCTGTTGGGGTCGCGGCGCACCCGTTCTTCCTCGAGTCGTGCCAGCCTGGCCGCTTGCTCGTGCGGGTTGATCGGGTCGATACGGGGGTCGGCAACTGCCGCTTCGTCATCGCTTGAGTCGAGCGCCGTGCTCGCGAGCACGGGGGTCTGCGTGAAGGTCGTCATGGTCGCCTCCTGGTTCTCTGTGTGGTCCTGGGTATGTGCGCTATCCTGGGTCTGTGCCTGCTGGCTGCTCTGCTCTTGAACCTGCTGCTGTTCGAGGGCCAGCACATAGCCGTGGATCTTCTCGGCGTCAGCAGCGGCGCGGAAGATCTCCAGTGGATCGTCCCGCAGGGCGTTGATCCACATGCCGACGTAGGCCGCGTGCTGGCCGGGGTCGTGACCGATCCCGAGCTCGTCACCCAGAATCATGCTGGCGATTTCGGCCCGCAGTTCTTCCTTGGCGTAGCCCTCGCTGCCGAAAGGATGCGCCAGGTCGCGGCCCAGGCGCGACGCGTGGCCGGTCCAGTGCCCGAGCTCGTGCAGTGCCGTCGCGTAGTAGTTGTCGGCGCTGGGAAACTGGCCCTTGTCGGGGAGGTGAATGCTGTCGGTCCGTAAGCGGTAGAAGGCGCGGTTCTGTCCCCCGTGCTGGATCACGGCCCCGGACGCCTGCAGGATGGCTTCGGCGCGCTCGACGGCATTCCAGGTCTGTTCCCTGCGCTGCATCGGCGGCAGGCCGTCGATCTGTTCGGCGTTGAACACGGTGGCGAAGAACACCCGGGGCCGTTCCAGCCGCACCTCCGCTTTGACCGGCTTGCCCTGGGCATCGAGGACGGGCTTGCCGCTCTCGTCGGTGCGGGTTTGTTCCTCGCTGAACTTCCAGTACTGGATGGCCGTGCCATGCTCGCCCTTGCGCACCTGCGCGCCGGCAGCGGCGGCCTGCTTGTAGGTCAGCCAGCGTTGATCGACACGGCCCTGGCTCATCAACTGGATGGCGTTGATGCCGCGATAGCGCTTGCCGGTGGTCGGATTGATCGGAATCAGGGAAGCCGCCTCGCCCGGTTCCCACGGCCGCTGCCAGGGCGCGGTGCCCTGCCTCAGTTGCTCGATCAGCTTCTCGGCCACCTGCTCGTGAAATGCTTTTTTAGTGTCGGCCATCGTCCTCACCTCTTCGCTGCGGCGGTGGTCATGGCGGCCGGCGCGGTGGCCTCCACCAGGTCGACGTCGCTCTCGGCGGCGTCCTGCTCGCTCAAGGCGTCCTCGACGAAGGCGCCGGCCTGCTCGGCCTCGTCGGGGTCGAACTCGGCCTGATAGCCGGGGGTCATCGCGTCGAGCAGCTTCTCGCGCAGCGCGCCGGCGGCGTTGGCCTGATCGTCGGCCTTCTCGGCGAAGATCGCGTCGTTCTTGGGAAGGGTGTCTCGGTCATTCATGGCCTTTCTCCTTGCGGTTGCTGTCAATGGGCTTACCAACTCCTTACCAGGTAAAAACTGCGCGGATCACTCCTTTGATCTGCGAACGGTGGATCGGGCCGAAGTAGCGGCCGTCGAAGGACGTGCCGCTGACGTCCGACATCAGCAGCAGCTCCGAACCGCCCAGCGTGAAGCGCTCGGCCGGAAAGCGCGGCAGCGGCCGGCCCGCCTTGTCGGCCCGGATCGGGGCGCTGTGCGGCAGCAGCTCGCCATTGACGCGCACGCCTTCGTCGGTGATGGTGACGGCGTCGTCTTTGGCGGCCAGGACGCGCTTCATCAGGTAGCCGTACCCGCCCGGACAGAAGCCGGCCCCAAGGTAGCCCCTGGCCTTGGCCTCATCGAAGACCACGATGGGTGGCGGGCAGAACATCACGTAAGCGCCCTTCTCCACCGGCTCGCTGCTCAGCCAGTACAGGCCGACCGGAATACTTTTGGTGCTGTTGATACAGGCGCCGCTGGCACAGGCGAGCGCGCCCAGCACCTGGACGGAAACGCCGGCAATGGCGGCACTAGTGGCAAGGCGTTGCCGCAGGCGATTCATAGGGTGATGCCCTCTCCTGCCGGCACGTCGTGGAGGTGGATCAGTTTGTCGCTGTCCTTCGGTGCCGGGATCGCGGCGCGGGCCTGGAATATCGGGTCTTTGAAGTAGAGCGGCTGCTTGCCGTAGATGGCCGGGTAGCCGGCGACGTACACGACCATGTCGCCGGCCTCGTCGATATCGCCGCTGGCGTTCTTGATCGGGCCCGGCATGCGCAGGCACTCGTCAGGGGTCAGCAGGGGGCGCTGCACCTCCTGGATGGTGCGCGACACCTGCCCCAGCAGGGCGCTCGCGCGCCGGCCGCTGATGGTGATCTGTTCCTTGGCGACGGTGGTTTGTCCGGTCAGCTTGGAAAGGTGCTCAGCGGTCTCGACCCGGTTCGGCGGGTAGGCGTTCTGCACGTGGCAGTTCGAGGTAATGCTTTCGTCGTGGCCGTAGCCGGTTTCGCGGCTCTTGAGCTGGTTGATGTCCTGGCAGACCAGGTAGCACTTGATCCCGTAGCCGGCGACGAAGGCCAGCGACTCCTGCAGGATTTCGAGTTTTCCCAGGCTGGGGAACTCGTCGAGCATCAACAGCAGTCGGTGCCGGTAGTGCGCAACCGGCCGGCCGTTCTCGAAGTGCAGCTTGTCGGCCAGGAGATGCACGATCATGCTGACCATGACGCGCACCAGCGGCCGCAGACGGGCCTTGTCGTTCGGCTGCGTGAGGATGTACAGACTGACTGGCTGCTCGTGGTGCATCAGGTCCCGGATCCTGAATTCCGACTTGCTGACGTTGCGCGCGACGACGGGATCGCGGTACAGAACCAGGTACGACTTGGCCGTGGACAGGACCGATCCGGCTTCTTCGTCGGGGCGATCCATCATGTCGCGGGCGGCCGATCCGACGGCCGGATGGTTCTGTCCGTCAATGTGGTCGTAGGTGCGCATCTCCATCCAGAGCTCGGCCACATCGCGGTCCGGATCGGCCAGCAGGGCATCGACCGCCGGCAGGGTGGCCGCCGTGCCCTCGTTGGCCGCCTTGTAGAGCGCGTGCAGGATGACGCCGACCAGGAGCGCCTGGCTGGTTTTTTGCCAGTGCGATTCCAGACCGCGGCCGTCCGGGTCGACGATCAGCGTGGCGAGGTTCTGCACGTCGCCGACCTCGTTTTCGGTGCCGAGGCGGATTTCGTCCAGGGGGTTCCAGCACACGCTGCCGTTTGCCGCGGCAGGCGCAAAGCGCAGCACCTGATTTTTCGCGTGCTGCCGGCGCCAGCCGGCGGTCAAGGCCCAAAGCTCGCCTTTCAGGTCGGTGATGACAGCGCTCTCGCCCCACGACAGGAGGGTCGGCACCACCAGGCCGACTCCCTTGCCGGAACGCGTCGGCGCGTAGCACAGGACATGCTCCGGGCCGTTGTGGCGCAGGTAATGCGAGTGGCCCCTCTGGTCCAGCCAGGCGCCGACATAGACGCCGGCACTGGCCGCCGGCCGGGCGCCGGTGACGATCTGCCGGAGCGTGCGCGGCCGGGGCAGCAGGCCAGAGGCCTGGATGTCTTTCAGGTTTGCCCAGCGGGCCGAACCGTGCAGGTAAGGGTTCAGCCGGGACGAGTTGGCCAGCATCATCCGGGTGACCGCCAAGCCGAGCAGACCCAAGGCGGTGACGATCATGCCGACACTGCCGGCGCGCATGATCGCGTCCGGGTACTTCCCGTACCACTGGCCGGCCCATTGCAGGATCGACCACGGCGCATACACGTGCTCGAAGTGGCGGCCCAGTGCCGCCTGGTAGCGAAAGTCGTGCGCGAAGAACTGGGTGGCGGACTGCAGACCGGCCGCCAGGGAAACCACGACCAACGCCGGGATGAGCTTGCCGGCCTTCGGCGTCGATCCTCGCACCTGAGGTCCGACGGCGTTGTTGAACTGCTCTTTCATCGGCTCCTTCCTGGCATCTTGATGGCGCCCTTGGTGACGGTGACCGGATCACCAAGGGCAAGACGCTGCATCCGTCGGGCGGTCGCTTCGTCGATCGGCAGCACCATGACTTCCTCGCCGCGTTTCAGGAGGGCCAGCGAGTGGCCATCGATCTGACGGCTGCCGGCGTAGATCGCAGCGCCCGAGTCATTCTCATTATATCGCCTGTGTTTCGGTATATCGAATATAGTAAGGCGTTTTTCTTCGCGTTCGGCAATGTACTTGTCGACTGCTGCCAGCGCTGACGGTACTGGGGCTGACCCGGCTCTTCCGACTACCGCCGCTACTCCTGGCCGAGCAAGGCTCCGTCGCAAGCCATCATCTGGTTGGGCTCCTGGGTGCTCCAGGTGATCAGGAACATGACCCGGCAATAGCACTTCACTTCCGCTGGCGATGCAAACCAGACCGAGTTGGGACAGACTTCGCAGACGGTTCTGAGCTTCGGGCGGCGGTTGGCGTCCAACCCGGCCAACGTCGGGCTTTCGGGTAATTCCGGTAGCAGCGGCGCTGCCGACGCGTCGGCCGGCGCCGGTGGGGTTGATTGTGCTTGGTCCAGAGCGGCTAGTGCGGCTTCGATCTGTTCGTCCTCGGTCAGTGCGTGCGCTTGCGTCATGGCGGTTCTCCTTCGCGGTGGTTGCGTTCAAAAGGGTCTGGCGGCGCTGCTCCAGGGCTGCGTCGTCAAACGTGATGGACAGGTTTGCGGTCGCCGCGGCGTGGGCGATGCCCTCCTTGAATTCGGCGCTGCCATTGACCGTGATGCGGTTGCCGTAGCGCGCCATGGCCATGCGCAAGGCGGCTTCCAGACCGTCTTGCGTGGCGCCTCGGGACACCTGCAGCTTGTCGCCATCGTCCCGAATGGCGGACGCACCGACGCGGTAGATGATGGTTCCTTTCTTGGTGACGCCGTCCTGCTGCGCTTCGACGCCCTGCCCGCTCTGCTGACCGCCGTTGCCAGCAATGGTGTTCCCCTGGAGGCCGATGGCGGCCTCGCGTGCGCGCAGGGCCGCGAGCGCTTCGCTGTCGCCTTCGGTGGCCTTGCGACGCAGCCAGTCGGCCCACGCCTGGCGCCGGTACTTGTCGTGGATGGCTTGCCGCTCTTTGCGGTACTGCTGATTGATCTTGTCGATTTCGTCCTTGAACGTCCTGCTGGTGAGGGCATAGAGCGCCTTCTTGCTCGAGCACGGGCCGCCCATCAGTTTGATCGCGGCCCGCTTCAGGCGCCCGCTGCGCTTGGCGGCTTCGATCAGCCGACTCTTGCGGTCACGAGCCTGTGCCCACTCGACCGTGCGTTTGGCGCCGTGGCCTTGCTGCTCGGCGCGGTACCTGGCGTAAAGCTCGACCGTGTCGGCGCGCGTTCGGAGGGGGCGAGGCTCGTACTGCCGGGTCGGCTTCTCGGCCTGCTTCGCCAGCCGCTCGGGCGATGGTTCGAAACTGCCAAAGCGAGCTTCCAGCTTGCCCCTGGACAATTCACGCGCGACGGAACTCGCCTTGACCATCGCGCCGGCCGCGTCGGCGATGACCAGACCGTTGCCCTGCTCACGGATTTCCAGGCCGTTGTCACGCAGGACCTGATGCATCTCGGCCCAGCTTCGCGCGCCCTGGATCTGTTCAAGGCATTCGCGCTGGATCCAGCCGAGCAGGCTTTCGATGCCCGCGTGCCGTTCCATGTCGTCGGCCCGGTTCTCGGCCCCGCGCTTCTGTGCCTGGTGGTTGTCACGTTCGAGCCCGTATTCGCCTTCCAGTTTCTCGCAGAGCTCACCCAGCGTCTTGTGGTCCCGGTACGGGTCGTGGATCGTGTAGCGGGTCGGGTGAATCTTGTTGATGGCGATGTGCAGGTGCAGGTTGTCGGTATCGTGATGCACGGTACTGACGCGCTGATGCTCGCCGTAGCCCAGTCCTTCGCAGATTCGCCGCTCGATCGCCTGCATGGTCGCCGCGTCGGGTTGCTCGCCCACGCGAAAGCTGACGATCAGGTGATAGGTCTTGTCGGACTCGGCGCGCTTGTTCTGCGCCTGGGTATTGAGCACTTCGAGGATCGCTGCATCGGTCCGGTCGGAATGGCAGTTCGTGACCGAGACGCCAGTCACCCGTTCGCGCTTCTGCTGCTCATCGATGAGGTACTTCACCAGACCAGCGAAGTCACTCTTCCTGACCGACTTCATGGGGACGTGCTTGGCGATCATCGCGGACCCCCTGGAATTTCAGCGGCTAAAGTTCTCATCGGTCGGATCTGGGTCTGACCACGTCCTGCATGACGCCGATCATCTGGTCCTGCGTCGCCTCGATCCGGGAGAGCACCGCCCGGATGGTGGACTCGCCGAACTGCGCCGTGCGGGCGTCGTTGGTCAGCCAGAGCTTCAGGAGACCGCCCAGGCGGCCCAGGTCGCCATTGATCCGCGCCAGTTCCTCCACCTGCTTGTGGTCCACGATGCCGCGCACCTGGTAGCCGACGCCCACGTTCAGCAGATAGTTGGACAGGCTCAGGCCGACGGCCCTGGCGTTCGCCGCGACCTGTTGCCGTTCTTCGGGAAGGCAATACACCTTGATCGGTGGGCTGCCTTTGCGGGTGGTCTTGTCGGTTATCTCCATCGTTTTCCCCTTGCTTTCGACGGCGGCAGCCGTCCGGCCTCGCAGAGCAGGACGCCCGTTGAGCACGCAGTGCGAATAAGGCGCCGTGAAGAAGGACAAGCCGCTTGCGGGTGGGCCTACTTCACCTATCCTGCCCCGATATATGCCTTTCGTACACCAAGGGTAGCATGTCTCTGCCCTTGCTTGTAGTCTTTTATTCGTTATATCCTTTGTTTTTTGAAGGCAGGAACGGGCTGGCAACGATCAAACAACGGCGGAGAACAGGTAAGCCTGCTGCAGCGAGGACGAAACAATGGCGGAACAACGGCAACAGCAACGCTGGGGGATCGATGGCAAAGAGCTTGTCGGCACGCATCGCTGAACGGATCGCGCGGAAGAAGCCGGTCGGTAATGTGCGCAACCGGGCGGCTTTCCTGGCTCTCCGTGGCGAGGTGAAGCAGGCCATGGAGGATGGCTGGCCGGTCAAGACGATCTGGGAAACGCTTCACGACGAAGAGAAGGTCGCTTTCAGCTACCAGGCGTTTCGCGGCTACGTGAATCGCCTGATCTTGTCGCCACCAGCGAACGGGGAAGCAGCGCCGGCGCCGGTGGTCGCCGATCAGCCCAGGCAGGCGGCCCCAAGGTTGGCCCCGCAGTCAGCCAAGACGCCGGCCGAATGGAAACCCGAGAAGCCAACCGCGACTGGCTTCACATTCAACCGAACACCGAAGAAGGAGGATTTACTCTGATGGCCAAGATTCACATGGTTCTGCAAGGCAAGGGCGGCGTCGGCAAGTCGTTCATCGCGACGGTGATTGCGCAGTACAAGATCAGCAAGGGGCAACAACCCCAGTGCATCGACACCGACCCGGTGAACGCCACCTTCCACGGCTTCAAGGCGCTGAATGTCCGGCTCCTGGAAATCATGCAAGGCGACGAGATCCAGACCCGCAACTTCGACACCCTGGTCGAACTCATCGCCCCGTCGAAAGACGACGTGATCATCGACAACGGCGCCAGTTCCTTCGTACCGCTGACGCACTACCTGATCAGCAACCAGGTGCCGGCTCTGCTGCAGGACATGGGGCACGAAATGGTCGTGCATACCGTCATCACCGGCAGCCAGGCCCTCCTCGACACGGTCAGCGGCTTCGCCCAGCTCGCCAGCCAGTTCCCGGCCGAAGCTCTGTTCGTGGTCTGGCTCAATCCGTTCTGGGGGTCGATCGAGCACGAGGGCAAGAACTTCGAGCAGATGAAGGCCTACACGGCCAACAAGGCGCGGGTGTCGGCGATCGTGACGATCCCGACCCTGAAGGAAGACACCTACGGCCGCGATCTGAGCGACATGCTGCAGGAACGCCTGACCTTCGACGAGGCCCTGGCGATGGACTCCCTGACGATCATGACGCGGCAGCGCCTCAAGATCGTCAAAGGCCAACTGTTCAGCCAACTGGATAGCGCGGCGGTGTTGTGATGACCGACCCGATCGACGAACTGATCATGGAAATCGCGGCCAAGCACGGCATAGCCGTCAGCCGCGACGACCCAATCCTGATTCTGCAAACGATCAACACCCGATTGCTGCAGGACAGCGCCAAGGCCCAGCAAGTCATGCTGGATCAGTACAAGGAGGAACTGGAAGCTCTTGCGCTGCGCTGGGGCAATGACGCCAGGGACAAGGCGGAGAGGATCCTGAATGCGTCGCTGGCGGCGAGCAAGGGAGCGATGGTGAAGCTCATGCAGGAAGGTGCGAAGGAAGCGGCGGCTTCGGTGCGGGACGAAATCGACGCGGCGCTGAGACGGGTCGCTGGCGCGATGGGTGATGCTCGAAGGATCAGCGCCTTGAACGTGGTGGCGTCGTGCATTACGTGCCTGGCGGCAGCGGTTGCGCTGTGGGCTACGGTGCATTGAAGAGGGGCCGGCCAGCCGCCAACCACCCAGAAATTGAGGGTTGAAAGACCAAACCGCCGGCTACGCCTGGAGTCATTGCCACGCCAGGAATGTGAATGCGATCTCCTGCTGGATCTTCTGACTGCCGACAAGCCTGGGATGATCTTTGCAATAGAGACAATCGTCTATGCTAACCCATGAACTTCACTTGGAACGACGCGAAGCGGCAGTCCAACCTGAAACAGCATGGACTTGATTTCGCTGACGCGTCACGGGTGTTCGCAACATTATGGATTCCGCGCAACGACGCCGTTTCCTCCGCTTAGCAGCTTCGTCCAACCAATAAGGTTAGATCGTGCAAGCGAAGCGAAGCCACGATCTGAACCCACAACTGAGGAGCTGAGGAGCTGAAAATCATGAGCCGGTCTCACCCGAACCTCGCTTCATTTTTTCCAGGAAAGGTGTCACCAGGTCCATGGGAAGGGGAAACACGATCGTCGTGTTCTTGTCGGCACCGATGACGGTTAATGTTTCCAGGTAACGCAACTGGATGGCTTGCGGCTCCTGCGCGAGTATCTTCGCTGCCTGGAACAGCTTTTCCGATGCCTGCAGTTCCCCTTCAGCATGGATCACCTTGGCGCGCCGTTCGCGTTCCGCCTCGGCCTGCCTGGCGATCGCGCGGATCATCGATTCGGTCAGGTCGACCTGCTTGATCTCGACATTGGAGACTTTGATCCCCCATGAATCCGTTTGCGCATCGAGCGCCTGCTGAATATCGAGATTCAGTCTCTCCCGCTCGGCCAGCATATCGTCGAGTTGGTGCTTGCCGAGCACGGAGCGCAACATGGTCTGGGCCAATTGGCTGGTGGCGTTGAGGTAGTCGACGACCTGGATCACTGCCTTCTGCGCGTCGATGACGCGCAGATAGACGACCGCGCTGACTTTGACCGACACATTGTCACGCGAAATCACGTCCTGGGTCGGCACCTCCAGGACCACTGTGCGCAGGTCAACCCGCACCACCTGCTGGATGCCGGGGAGGATGATCACCAGCCCCGGCCCCTTGACCTTCCAGAAGCGCCCCAGCGTAAAGACGACGCCGCGCTCGTACTCGCGAAAAATGCGTACCGCGTTGAGCAGGAAGACAACGGACAGAAGCAGAATGGCGAAACCGCCAAACCATGACCAATCGAGATTCATTGCTCGTCTCCTTCTTTGCGGATGGGCTCGACGGTGAGCACCAGGCCGTCGATGCCGACCACCCGCACCAATTGACCGCGCACGAGCGGGATGCCCGCGCACACTTTCCACAGTTCGCCGTGTATTCGTGCAAACACGTCGCCGTCGATGTCTTCGAGAACCTCGCCGCTCGCACCGAGCATCTGTTCACAGCCACTCACTACCGGTTGCTGGCGCGCTCTGATCGCAAGGTTCAGTACGATCAGCACGAACGCTGCGCTCGTTGCTGCCGCGACGCCGATCAGCAGCCCGGAAATGCGATAACCCGGAACATCGGTATCGATCAGCATGATCGAGCCGGTGACGAAAGCCACGAGGCCTCCGATTCCCAGTAGGCCGAAGCCGGGTACGAAATGCTCCGCGACCAGCAAGCCGACACCCAGTAGGATCAGCGCCAGGCCAGTGGTGCTGACCGGCAACAGTTGCAGTGCGAACAGCGCGAGCAGCAAGCTGATGCCGCCGACGACGCCGGGCACGACGAGGCCTGGGTTGTAGAACTCGAAGAGCAAGCCATAGAAACCGATCAGGAGCAGGAAGTAGGCGATGCTCGGATCGGTGATCACGACCAGCAAGCGGGTGCGCCAGTCCGGTGGATAGTCGATGGTCGGGGCGGCGGCGGTGGCGAGCCGCTGTTCGCGCTCCAGTACCTGGATCGTCCTGCCATCAAGCTGTTTGAGCAGGTCGGGAACGTCTGCGGCGATCAGATCGATGACCTTCAACTTCAGGGCCTCCTGCGCGCTGAGGCTGACCGCCTCGCGCACCGCCTGGTCGGCCCAATCGGCATTGCGGCCCCGCAGATGCGCCAGTCCCCGAATGTATGCCGCGGCATCGTTGGTCTGCTTGCGGATCATTGTCTGTGCGGAGGTTCGGGCTTCGGGGGACCGATCCGCGTCACCTTTCTGCATCGACTTGCCCTTCGCCGCTGCGGGTTCGCGGCGCTCCGGCTGCGGGCCGATCGCCACCGGCGTCGCTGCCCCCAGATTGGTCGCCGGCGCCATCGCGGCGACATGGCTCGCATACATGAGGTAAGTGCCGGCGCTCGCCGCGCGCGCGCCGTTCGGCGCCACATAGCTGGCAACGGGTACCGGCGAGGCGAGAATGTGCTGGATGATCACGCGCATCGAAAGGTCGAGCCCGCCAGGCGTGTCCAGTATGAGAACGACCAGTTGCGCGTTGAGCGCGGCCGCTTTCTCCAGGCCTCGCTGCAGGTAGTCGGCATCGGCAGGCCCGATCGCACCACTCTGGCGAAGGACCACAATGGGTGCGGCGGGCTCGGCAAGAGCCAGTGAGCACCAGAGAAAAAGGAATAGCGCGACTGTTCGCATGGACCTGCCTTCATGGCAGAACCTGATTTAGCGTACTGAGAAGGCTAGAGTGCCACAGAAAGTGGGGCCGTGCCGCTCCGGACACCCCCATTTGGTTTCAAAGACCAAACAGCAGCCAATATCGCCAAGCGAGAAGGAGAGACTTCATCAATCTGATCGTGGCGGCGGCGCAGGCATCCGTCAGGGTAACGGGAGTGCGCGCTCTGGCTCCTTCACCTTCAGTGGTCAACGGCCAAGTGTTCCTGAATCAACCGGATAGGCATGTTGTATAAAATCCCGAAAGGTCAAAACCAAACGGAAGCCGGTCAATCGACCGCAACTGGCAGGGATCCTCTTTCCGAAGGGGATTTTCTATCCAAACAAACGGGGCTACCTGCGCCTTGTTCTTCTGCACTTTCGATTACGTCTGTTGGATTGCTGCGTCGATCCTCAAGAATTTCTTCTAAGTCTGCATAGTATCCAAACATGTGTACTTCCTTTCGTTCGCTGGCTAAAAGAATCTGGTAAGTCTGGAAGGAATCTGACTTCCAAGTTCTTTCGAACGCCAGTTTCGGGCCGTAATTAGCCCAGGATGTGCCAGCCTCCGCCGATTTACATCACATCGCAGGATCGTCTTGGCGTAGTCGGAGGCGAGGAAAGCGGTAGCGACGCCCACGTCTCGGTTTCTCCGCGGTTACGGATCAGCCGCCACCGGCCGGAGGCGGTTGAGCGTGAACTTCGTCCTTTAGACGGCTTCGACGTTGACCAGGAGCTGTTTGTTCCTCCACATTGTTCGCGTCCTTCAAGTAGAGGTCCGGCCAATAGTCGGCCGGCACGCCAGCCGGTGCTCCGGCCTCAACTGGTTCTACTACGGCGGGCAACTGGTCACCGACGGCATTGACTAGTGTTACGTCGCGCGGTGAATCAGACTGTTTGGCCCAAGCTGTTCGAGGCTGAGACAGAGGCAAAGTCCCACGCTGGAGGGGGAGGAAGGTAGAGCTGGGGCAGCGTGGGACGGAGGGAGACTACGGAAGGTTGTAGGGAGGCGTCTTCCAGGGGGTTTCGGGGTCGTAGAGATTCATCTGCCGGTGGTGATGACGGCGTAACTGCACGAGATAACGGCTCTCACAAGCGGCGGCGAGCTGGTGAAGAAAGTCGCTGAGAGCCGAGGCTGTTTCGTCGGAGAGGCCATCGGGGAAGAGGGGGTCGAAACGGCGGCGCTTCATCGCAATTCCTCGATGGCCAATTGCAAGAGGTCGTCGGGCAGATGGTTGAGTCCACGCGGCACCGCCAGGCGCATGGCCGTGCGCAGGATGCGCCCGGCGTGACGCGGCAGACCCTTGCTGGCTTGGCGCAGGATCTCGAGACCCGAATCGGCGAGCAGCGTATGAGAACACCCGGCGCTCTTGAGCGCGTGTGCGATGAGTTGCGCAAAACGTTCGCGCTCGATGACCGGCCGCATCTGAACGCGCGCCTGAATGCGCCCGGCGAGCGCTGCATAGGGCGCCCGTTCGAGCGTCTGCGCGAGCAGCGGATGGCCAACGAACCAGACGGTGATCAGATCGCGCGAATCGAAGGCGAAGTTGAGGAAAGCCGGGAAATCGCGGAAGAACTCGGGCGGCAGATTCTGCGCTTCGTCGAGAATCCACAGCGGCAGGATCTGTTTGCCGTCGGCCAACTGGTGGATATGCGCCTTGATGTCGCGCCACAGTTGCGCCCGGCGATAGCTGGGCGGCAGGCCCAGAGACAGGGCCAGACAGCGATAGATATCGAGGCGGCCGAAGTCGGTCTCGGCATGGTAGATGACTTGATAGCGATGCGGATTGAGCTTCGCGGTCAGGAGCCGCAGGGCGGCGGTCTTGCCGACGCCGGCGTCGCCGGTCAGCAGGCCGACGCCCGGCGAATGCAGGAGCCACTGGAAGCGTTCATCTAGTTGCGCCAGCGCGCCGTCATCCCACAGTTCGGTCGCTTCCTTGCCCAGCGGCGGATGGCGCAGACCAAAGTGTTGCAGGTCCATCGTTAGTCTCCTTTCGCTTCGTAATACTGTTGATGGACCATCTCGATCAGATTCGGACCGGACCTCTCAGTCCTGCCGGCGTCCACCGGCTCGGGTTTGCGACGCTGGCGACTGAGATTGGCCAGCGCATCAAGCGGCGTGGCCAAGCCGATCGCCTCGCCGTTTGCGTCCTCGACGCTGACCACGACTTCGGCATGCGGATCGACGACCAGGCAGACGGTCTTGCCGGACAGCTCGAAAGGCACCTCGAAGCGCTTGCCCTGATAAGACACCGTGCCGTCCTTGCGGACCCGGCGGCTGACGCGATGGTGGAACAAGGCATTGAGCTTGGCGGCCAGCAGTCCGAGCGGGCGAATCTTCGGCAAATCCTGCTGATAACGCGCCAGCGGCGTGATTCCTCCCAGTCCGTCATGGGGGCTGCGGTGATAGATCCGTTCGACCCACGCCCATAGGCGCGCATTGAGGTCCGCCAGGCCGGTGAGGTGGCGCTCGTCGAGTTCAGACAGAAACTGATCGCGGCACGTCCGGTGCCAGCGCTCCAATTTCCCTTTGCCTTCGGGTGCATAGGGCCGGCAATAAATCAACAAAATGCCCAGGCGGGCGCAGATCCCTTGCAAGGTGTGAGCGCGGTAGGCGGCGCCGTGATCGACGACCAGCTTGAGCGGGATGCCGCGTTTGAGAATCGCCTGTTTGAGCACGCCCTCGATGTCCAGCGCCGTCTCACCGGGGCAGAAGGCGCTGTGGGCGAGCAGACGTGAGGCGTCATCGAACAGGGAGACGAGATACGCTTTGGCGAGCTTACCACCGATGGGGACCTGCGGACCGTGCATCACGTCGCTGTACCAGATCGCGCCGGCTGAAGCGGCGACGAAACTGCGCCTCTCCTCGGGCAGGCTGGCCGAGCCGGTCATGCGGGAAAGACCGTGTTGCTGGAGCAGACGATGGATCGTCGATCGCGACAGACTCCCGCGAGCGACGGTGCCAGCGGTTTCGAGCAACTGCCGAATCTGGCGAATCGAGCGCCGGGGATTATCGCGCTTGGCCGCCAGAATCGCGACCTGGATCGCCTCGGAGAGCTTCGATTGCCCGCGGTCGGCGCGCGCCTTCGGCATCAGGCCATCGAGACCTTGCGCGCGGTAGGTGTAGTACCACCCTTGAATCGTCTTCTCGCCCAGATGGCGCCGACGGGTGCCAGGAATGGCGTACTCGCGTTCGGCCAGCTCACGGATGATCTGCTGTAGTTCTCCCCGCTCCAGCCGCTCCCGGCTGACCAGCGGACCCAGGACGGACAGGCGAAACAGGGCTTTCGGGTCGATGGGTTTCATGTGGACTCCTTCGTTTGAATGGGAGTCGTGATGAGAACAGAACGACCACGTTATGACCACGGCAAACTGTGGGGGGGCCCCGCCCGGGCGGGGCCCCCCCTGTCCGCCACTCGTTCGGGGTCAGCTCATCAGGGGACGATCAGTTCGTGATCAAGGATGGCCATGGCCCGCGCCAGGCCCAGGGTGGCGAACACGCGGCGCCAGAAAGCGTCGAATCCTGCCGCCCGTCCGAGTTCGGCAAAGCGGGCGCGCAGATGAAACTCGAAGAGATCACTGCGCGCCTTCAACCACTGCCACCAGCGATCGACGGTGCGCTCGTCAGGTCCGCCGCCGTCCGCGCGAAGGCCTTCCGAGCATCCCTTCAATCGTGGCTTCAGGGCCTCTTGCTGCACCGACCAGTCATACCAGCGCCGTGCTGCGATGCACTCCGGCAGTCGCGAACACGTGTGGTGGCATCCGCTGCAAAGGTAGCGGCAGATCGGCACGGGATTGAGCGAGGCGTGCTCCCGTCGCCGGTCGGACTTCCGGTAGTAGTACCCGTGCCGCCGGAGGATCTTGAGGCCGCAGTGCGGGCAGCACCGCGGTCGATAGCGTTCAGGGCTGGCGCTGATCGCCTCGATATGCTGCTCAAGACTGGTGATGCCGACTACAATTCGTCGCATGGGCTGGGCTCCTTTCTATCCGGGTGGCGTCGATAACTTCCCACGATAGCAGAGGTGTCCCAGCCCTTCCTCTTCCCCCTTTGTCCCGGCCTCTTTCAGGCACTGCTTCTTTCTTCTTCCCGACCGTGCGCGGGATATTTCGAGCCCTTAGACCTTAGCCAGGGGAGGACGTAACAACTAGCGAGGAGATGCTAGGTTTGAGATCGGACATAGGCATACCCTGTCCGATATTCGTATTGTTTTTTCGGACTTTTGGCAAGGCCGAATGTCCGAAACTTGTCTATTTGTCGCTGATCACTCGTTCAGGGTGTTCAGTTCAGTCATCCGGCTCGCTAAAGTGGAGATCGAGCATGCGTCGGCACCCTGGCCGGTCACCAAGTTCATGATCTGGCATCCGACGTTTAGCGGCTAAAGTCGGCTCATCGGGACACGCCACGGCTCAACACATGCGAGGCGACCGAAGCTATGGCTTTGCCCTGGTCATAAGTGATACTGGAATGGCTACCGATTGCCGGTGCTTTAACGAAATCCACGCGATCATGCTTGACGACATTCTTGCCGACCTGCTGAAAAACACTGTCTCTATCAGCGAGCAGGATCACGCCATCATGGGTCTTGGTCTTGTCGGCCTGGCTGGCTAGATACAGGTTGTAGATGCCGGGCTTCACGAGTCCGGCTTTCTCCACCTTGTCGTTCAGCCAGCGGCCTTCCTGCTCGTGTTGAACGATCTTCTGGCCGTTCATCACAAGGAGGCGTTGTTTCATGCGTTGCTCCTGTCCAAGTACACGGTCATATCCAGTTCAGATATCACAGCAGCGTATTCAAAGAAGTCCATTGCCTTGTCGGGTTGAGTAGAAAAACAGCGAAGTTTATCGCAAGACATTTCGGTTTATCAGTCTTTTTCGGACATCACTCCCCTGCCTCGCCCGGCTTCTTGCCGGTTTTTATCGCGTCCAGGAAGCCCCGCTGCTGTTCCTTCAACGCCTCGACCTGGCCGCGCCAGTGGGCGGTTTCCTCACGAGCCTTGGCAGCTTCCTTGCGGGCTTCGTCACGCTCGCCCTGCGTCGCGGTGAGTCGTTCGGCGGCCCGGAGAGCCTCCTGGGCGGCGGTCTTGCGTTGCTCTTGCTGCGCCTGACGGACGTCAGCCAGTTCCGTTCGCGTCTGGACAGCATCCTGGTGTGCGAGGTCAAGTTCGGCCCGCAAGTCGGCTGCGCGGCGCTCGATCTCGACGGCGCGCTGCTCGGCAATGGTTGCCCGGTTTTCGGCGACCAGCGTGGCTTTCCGCGTTTCCTCGATCCGTTGTGCGAGTTCGGTGGTTCGCTGCTGCTCGGCCTGGTACTTGGCGGTCAGTTCATCGATTCGGCGATTGGCGGCCTCAAGTTCGGCTGCCTGGGTGTCGTAGGCGTCGCCAAGTTGCTTGTTGATGGTTTCGGCCTCGGCGCGCTCGGCCTCCCAGCCGGCTTGTGCGGCGCGCAGCGACTCGTTTGCGGTGTTCTGGGCGGACTGCCACAGGGCGGCCAGCGCCTGGCTATGGAGTTGGTGGACAGCTTCCGGAACGGTAATGGCTACCGGCGCCGCCTGGGCGGTCTGCGCACGTCGCCATTCTTTCATAGTGGCTGCGGCATCGTTCATGTTGACTTTGGCCACCTTGCGAACAGAGTCTACGGTCGGAAAGGAGGCCCGGCCGGCTTGCTCATAGAGCGCATCGGCTGCAGTGAGAATGCGGTCGCGAATGTCCTTGTTCAGTTCCATGTTCGCCGCTCCTTCGGTAAATAGTAGGAAGAATAATATTACTATTATTCGTTGTCAATCGTTATCACGGGACGACTCACCTGCCGGCGCCAAGCGAAAAAAAACCGCACAAGGCGGGTTTTTTTCGCTTGGCGCCGGCCGGGCTGGTCGGTCGGTTGGTTATCCTTCCAAAAGGGCCACAAGCTGAACCTGGGCGAGATCGGCAGCGAGCTCGTGGCCGTCATCCTCGTACTTCAACCAGGCATGGCCTTCCACCGGTGGGCGGCGATTCAGAATCAGGCGGGCAGGACGGCCGTCATGCTGCACGTGAACGATGGCCCTCCTCAGCTTGTCCGGGTCGACTTCCTTTGGGTCCCTCCTGGAGTGGGTAGCTTGCTTGCCCTCCCCTGCCGCTGCGCGGGCGTTTCCGGTATTTTCGACGGTGTCGGAATTGCGCTCGTCGTCCTCGTGCTGGCGCTTGTCGTCGAGGTACTCGCGCAGCAGCTTGACCGATCCGCGCGTGATCTCCTGGGTATCGTCGGCCAACCAAATACCTACCTCGTTGCGCGCTTTCTTGTGTGCGGTGACGAGTTCGTTGATCACCGTCACGTCACGGCAGCGGCCGGAGTTGAAGGCTTCTGCAATCGGGTCTGGCAAGTCCAGCAAGGTGACGTGCTGCGAGACGAACGCCGGGGACTTGCCGAGCTCCTTGGCGATATCCCCCTTCTTCTTGCCCTTCGCCAGTTCGCGGCCGATGAAATCGGCGATCTCGCGCGGGGTCAGTTCGTTGCGTTGCAGGTTCTCGATGACCTGGTCAGCCTCGTTGTAGTCGTTGTCGACAAACGCTGGAATGGTCGTCTTGTCGGCGAGCCTTGATGCGCGGGCGCGACGGGCGCCGTGGTTAATGAGATAGCGGCCGGCGACATCCGGGTTGTCGCGCACGGAAATGGGGGTCTTGACGCCACGCGAGCGGATGGTTCGGGCCAGTTCTTCGAGGCTTTCCGGCCAGAAGCCGGGGTTGTCCTTCGTTCGGGGCTGATGGGGATCTTCGTCGATCATGTCTAGGGGCAATTCCAGCGGCCGGAAACTTCTCGCGACGGTCTCTGACTGGTTGAGAAGGTCGGAAAGATCGCCAATGCTCTCCAGGCCCAGCCCGGACGCCGGTGGCCCTACCTCGGGCTTCTTCTGGACGGTGGTGGTGGGATGCGTGGCGGCGGTCATTGTGTGATCTCCATCTTCTCGAAAACGTGGATGGCCAATGCGCGGATTTCTTGCGTGGCCTTGCGGGCGGCGGTCTTCTTGATCTTCCACACCGGCACGCGGGACGCCAGTGCGTCGGCAATGCTGCTGCGAAGGCCGACCCCGGTCGGAATCATCAGTTGGGGGTAGGCTCGTTCCAGTTCTTGCAGGTGGCGACCGTGACGCGGGTTGCGGGCATCGACCTTGCTGGGCACCATGCCAAGGAACTTCAGCTTGGGGTTTGCCTTGCGAAGGTGAGCAATGGTCGTGACCATCTGCTTGATGCCCTGGATGCTGTACGCCTCAAGCTCGATCGGCGACAGGACATAGTCGGCGGCCAGCAGAGCGGCGGCCATACTGACGCCAAGGGAAGGAGCGGTGTCGATCAGGCATACGTCGAAGCCCTGCTCGGCTATAGCCTTGATGGCGTCCCGAAACTTCGCGCCAGCCTCGGACAAAGACATCTTCTCCAGGTTTGCCAGTCCGACATCGGACGCGATCAGCGTCATGCGCGGCGAATCGGGATCGGTAAAGTCGATTGCGGTCTGCGGCCACGAGTCGGACGGTACGTCGGCAAACAGTTCGCTTGCGACAAGGCCGGATCGGAAGGGCTGCAGCGTGTAAGAGGCGTTGGCCTGGGTGTCGAGATCGATGACGACCACCTTTAGACCGCGTTCGAGGAAGTCAAACGCGAGGTGAACGAGAGTCGAAGTCTTACCAACCCCGCCCTTCTGGTTCGCGACAACCAGAGTTCTCATTTCTTGGATTGCCGCTGTTTCGTGGCGTCCTCAGCCCATTTCTTGACGATGAATGCCCGATACTCCGGCAGGACTGCCGACACCCGGACGTACCCGTCTGGCAGACTCTTCTCTTCGTGGGCAGCCCACACGCGATTAACCGCCTGCGAAATCGCTCCCTTGGACAAACCCAGCGACGCGGCAAACTCCTTTTGCGGGTTGCCATCGATCAGCACGCCCCGCGCGATCTCCAAGGTCTGCGACCCCACCTCCAGGCCCTTGATGGCCTCTTGGAATTCGGCATTGGTTAGCCGTTTCTTCATGGATTACACCACCCATTTCGTAGTCCGCGCCCATGGGGAAAAAAGGCGATGACTGCCGCCAAGCATCAATAGTAGTTGGGCCAAACGTGATGAGCAAGCAATCCCTTTAGCGGCTAAAAATTTACATTCTGTCTCGCAAGGCTCGGTAGTGAGCGTGAGCGGTGATTGGCAGATGCAACCGGTTCGCTTGGTGCGTGAAAAGCCGACATGCCTAAATCCCTTTTGGTTTGTATAGGGATACGAAGCAGGTGAGCGCGGTCAACACTGCGAAGTGAAGGAGGAATGTCCAGATGGCGTACACGCCAGTCGTGCTCCAGTGGTGAACCATGCGAATCAACTGGAACAAGACATCGAGTGACACAATCCACTTCAGCAACGGCCACACTAGGACGGTGACAACCCAAACGCCTTTGACCAGGGAAAGGATGGCTTTTCCCCGAGCGCCATCAAGGTGGGGTGGCTGGAGGCTCGGCGATGGTGGATCGGGAGCAGGAGGAGAATTGCCCCTCTTGGGAAACTGAATGATGTTCGTCATTACTTGACCCTCCGCGCTATGGCATGTGCAAAGGTGCTGGGAAGTCCGGGCCCGGACCTTGATGTGACGGTGCTGGGGGGTAAACACACCCAGACCCTCATGTCGGAGTATTTCCCATCGCCGGCCCGCTGGTTTCTTGGTCTGCTCGACGGTGAAATACGCCTTGGGCGGTAACCGTTTTTCTTCGCGCGAGTTCGCTCGCTGCTGCTCCGGCGATGTGGCGAGAGCACGCGCAGCCATCGGATCGAACGGCGTTACCTCGCCGGCAACCTCGGCATTGCGTGCTGCGGATAGACCACACCGGATTGGGGCGCGGCGCTCCCAAGTAGGTGGCCGGAACGATGATCGAGGCCGCTGCGTCCATATGGTCACGCCTCGCTGGTAGCAGCAACACCCGGAAGCTCATAAAGTAAATGAATGTCGTGTGCATTGTTCATCGGTAAGTTGTTTTTCGGAAGCGCTAGCGTTCATGTGTATATAAGTGCAAAAGTCCCTGTTCGTCAACAGACTTTAGCTAAACCGTGGTATTTTTGGTGGCGAAGTGGGTGCTTGTTCCTGGCGTTAAACCGCTTTTTATCTCTTTTGGGGTGGATCTCTTCAAGGGGAGGTAGTCTCGGATGCACGTTGTGCCTTTTTGGGTGGTTGCCTAGCCGAGGTTTAACGTGCGCCGTGGCAAGGCGCTGTCTTTCCGCGGGTGCGAATCCCGCCCGGTAACTTTCGTTCCAACCGGTAGCAACTGGAGCAGACGTGGAGGTAACGAAGCGGCTGAAGCCTCTGGTGTAGAGGGTTCTGTAAGGAACTTGGCGAGCATGCAGGCCGTAACGTGAGTGAACGCTGAGCAGGCCTCGAAAACGGTGATGCGGAAGCCGACCCGGCGTTAATACGGGGAAGGCCGCTGTCACAGGTGAAGCGAACGAAAAGCAACCTGTGGTTTCGCCGGGGTATTGGCGATGGCATGCATGAAAGAGGAAGGCAGACGCAACACGGGAAGCCCCATCACGTGGTCAAGCGCAAGACCAACCGTGTCCTTTCGGCAATGCTGCGTGAAATCCCTGCGCTGGCCTGGTACCTTGGTAGGCCCGTAACGACCGTTCGAGAGGCCTGCCAATGTCAACGTCTTTACCTGCAACCAACCCGCCACTGGCCGAAACCGCCGCGGCGCTTGCCCAGTGGCGGAGCACCCGCCGCCGCAGTTCTCGCATTCCGGAGGATCTGTGGTCGCAAGCGACCGAACTCGCCGAGCGGTACGGCATCGCCAAGGTTGCCGTCGCCCTGAAGGTCGACTACAAGAGCCTGAAGCACCGCCTGACCGCCAGGAACGCCGCCGAAGACGCGCGCGGCGCGCCCGTGTCATCGAGCTTCGTCGAACTCGATCTCGGCCTGCCGCTGGCGCCACCTGTGTGCGTCCTGGTTCTCACCGACCGAGCGGGCCGCGCGCTGCGCATCGAACTGCCACAAGCGGCGAGCAGCCACATCGCCGAGGTCGCGTGTAGCCTCTGGCAGGTCCAGCCATGCTCGCGCTGAACGCGCGCCTGCGTGTCTGGGTAGCTGCCGAGCCCGCGGATTTTCGTTGCGGCATCGACGGTCTCGCCCGACGTGTGCGGCAGAAACTGGCCCAAGACCCGTTCAGCGGCGGCGTGTTCGTTTTCTGCAACCGCCGGCGCACGGCGGTCAAACTCCTGGTCTATGACGGGCAAGGCTTCTGGCTCTGTCAAAAGCGGCTGTCGCAGGGGCACTACCGCTTCTGGCCGCAGGAGTCACCGGGGAAGCTCCTCGCCCCGCACGCGCTGGCGGTCCTGCTCTCGGGAGGCGACTACGCCGCGGCCGGCGGCATCCCGGAATGGCGAGCGGTCGCCTGACCTGCGAGAGCGCAGTCCGCAAGCAGGGCTTCCGAAAGCCGGTCGTCACCCACCGCAACGGGGATACCGAAAACGACCTTTCGCGAAAGGACTAGACAGCGTCGCCGGTCTTTGGCAGAATACCTTGGGTAGAAAGGGTCACTGCTGGAGGACTGAGAATGCAGCTTGTGAGTTCGCAAAGCGGGGGGTACGGCAGACGGGAGTTCCGCGCCGAGGAGGTTGCGAGCATCCGCGCAGCCGCGGTCAGTGGCCGCAAGGCCCCCCGCCATCGCTCGAACCGTTACCCCAAGCGGCTGCGGGGGGACTTCGGCCAGCTCGTTGGCGTACGGCCATGAGCCGGCAGCGTGCATCCCACCGGAAGCGGCCTGCACACAACCCGCCGCAGCGGATAGTCATCCCGGTGCAGGAGATCGAGGCCATTGTCGAGCAGAGCGGAGCCCGACCGCTGACCGAGACCGAACAGGCGACCCTGAAGGCTGCGGTGGACACCCTCGCGCGGCTCACGGCCGAACTCGAGACGAAGGACACCACGCTGGCGCGGCTACGGCGGATTCTCTTCGGCGCGCCGACCGAGAGCACGGCCAATGTGCTCGGGGAAGGGGAGAAGGGCGAAACGCCGCCAGCGGACACGCCGACCCGTCCATCGGCGGAAGGCGGCGACGAGCAAGCCGCCGGACAGACTCCTTCGGACACCCCCTCCCCGGAATCCGGGGTAGCCGAGCCCAAGAAGAAGCGCCCCGGGCACGGAAGGAACGGGGCGGCCGATTATCCGCGAGCGCCGCATATTGCCGTACCGCATGCGACGTTACGGCACGGCGATCCGTGTCCCGTCGCCGGGTGTACCGGTCGGGTGTATGGGCAACGAGGAGAGCCCGCGGTCCTGGTTCGCATCACCGGCGTCGCGCCACTGCTCGCGGAGGTCTACGAACTCGAACGGCTGCGTTGCGGCTTGTGTGGCACCGTGTTTACCGCCGACCCCCCGCCAGGCGTCGGCAAGGCAAAGTACGACGACAGCGCCGCGGCGATGATCGCGCTCCTCAAATACGGCTGCGGTCTGCCGTTCCACCGCATCGAGCGGCTGGAACAGGGTTTGGCCATCCCGATGCCGGTCGGCACGCAATGGGAAGTCGTGGCCGCCGCCGCCGTGCCCCTCATGCCGGTCTTCGACGAACTGGCACGGCAGGCAGCCCAAGGAACCGTGGTGTACAACGATGATACGACGATGCGCATCCTGACCCTGACGCAAGAGGCTCGCGCCGAAGCGCTGCCCGCCGGCGCGTCCGCCGATCGCACCGGCGTGTTCACTTCCGGTGTCGTCGCCGAAACGCCCAATGGTCTGATCGCCTTGTTCAAGACCGGACCCTGTCATGCCGGCGAGCACCTTGCCGAAGTGCTCGATCTGCGGGAAGTGACCGATCCGCCGATCCACATGTCCGATGCCTCCACGCGCAACCGCCCGGGCGATCATTCCACGCTGTCCGCCTCGTGCCTTCCGCATGCGCGACGCAATTACGTCGATGTGGTCGAGGCCTTTCCGGAAGAAGTGGCCTTTGTCCTGCACACGCTGCGCGCCGTCTTCCACACCGACGCGCAGGCCAAGCAGCACGGGCTCTCGCCCGCCGAGCGCCTGCTCCTTCACCAGAAGGAAAGCGGCCCACGGATGAAGGCGCTGCAAGACTGGATGGCCAAGCAGTTCGCGGAGCACACCGTGGAGCCCCACTCAGGACTCGGCCAGGCGATTGCGTACATGCAGAACCACTGGGAGAAGCTGACCCTGTTCCTGCGCGTGCCGGGCGCCCCACTCGACAACAACATCACCGAACGTATACTCAAAAAGGCCATTCTGCATCGGAAGAACGCGCTCTTCTATCGGACGTTGAACGGCGCGCGCGTCGGTGATCTGTTCATGACCCTGATCCATACCGCCGAACTCCACAAGATCGAGCCGTTCCACTACCTCGTTTCCCTGCTGCGCCACTCGGCCAAGGTGGCGCTCGATCCGGCGGCCTGGATGCCCTGGAACTATAGCGAAGCCCTCGCACACGCCGAGGCGGAGAGTACCGAACCTCCGCCGGACTAACCCGGCAGCGCAACGATCTCCAACGTTCCGAACGGAAGCGGACCCCGGGTTGCCGCTTGGGGCTTGCCTGCGCACGGCCGCGGGGCCGCGCGCCACCCGTGGCGGTCACCGCGGATCAGCCGCCGCGCGGCCGAGGCACGCGCGACCGGGGTTTCGCAGCGTTGCCGAAAGGACACGCTTGCTGAGGATGAAGAAGGTGCTCTATGCGGCTACACAGGATCGGCCAGTCTTCCTGCTTGATCGCGAAGTTTCGCCCGAGGTTCAGGACAGTGATCTGCCGAACCTTGCCCCCGACGCGCTCGCCGCGCACCAGCCGATAGGTGAAGTACCCCTCGCCGGTCGCCTTGTTGTTGGTTCGTGTCTGTCGAATAAACATGCCCACCATCGTACAACAAAAGCAAGGGAAATTCGGGGTCAATGCAAAAAATTATGGCACAACAAAACGTCAGAGAAAACCGCGCCGTTTAGAATCAATGCGTTATATCTATCACAGACCCGTAAACGCCCAAAATATGACAAGGGGCGTTAAGGTTCGGCTAAGACCCGTCAACCGAGGTGTGTGTGCCGTTCATGCCGAGGCTCTGTTTCCATTGACGCCAGCCCCTGCAAGATTCCACAGGCATCCGTGGCCTTCTCACTCTGGCAGCGTTGCCGCAATTCACTGAGCTGCTGCTTGAGTTGGCACAATTCGGCGATACGAACTTCGACGTGAGCAATGTGTTCGTCCAGTAGTTGATTGACGCCACCGCAATCACCGGCAGGCTGATCCATCAATCCCAACAACATATGTATTTCCTCGTGCGTCATATCCAATGCCCGACAGTTACGGATAAATCGCAACCGGTAGACGTGAGCACTGCCATAGCTACGGTAGTTGGCCGGCGTACGTGCCGGGGGGGCCAACAATCCTTTCTTTTCGTAGTAGCGCACGGTTTCCACCGTGCATGGCCCTACGCGGGCGAGTTCACCGATTTTCATGACCATACTCCAAAACACTTGACCCTATAGTACCTTCAGGGTGTGAAATACTCACTTTACTTCAGATAATTCGATCACGCCATGCCCTCTCACTCCGTGAAAACTACGCCTGCTCACCACGCTTGCAGCCACGACCATTCACTTGGTAACGACAACTTGAGTGCTCCGCACGATCCTGCGCATTCGCATGACCCTGATCATGCGTGCTGCGCGGGCGATTCAGTGCAGGAGCCAACATCAGGTGACACCAATCTGGTCACGGCCAAGATTCCGGACGGCAGTACGCTGACCCGCCTACGCATTGCCCAGATGGATTGCCCCACCGAGGAAGCGTTGATCCGTAAGAAGCTTGGCGGCATGACCTCCGTGCAAGGGCTGGAATTCAACCTGATGCAACGAGTGCTGACCGTGGTGCATGACAACGGCGCTTTGGCCGCCGTTGAAGCCGCCATCCGTGACTTGGGCATGAATTCCGAAGCCATGGGGTCGGAATCCCAAACAGCGTTCACCGAGCCAGCCGGAAAACCCTGGTGGCCTCTGGCACTGGCCGGCGTCGCTGCCCTGGGTGCAGAAATCGTGAATTGGGCCAGTCTACCGGAATGGTTTTCGGCACTACTGGCGCTCATTGCCATCGCCATCGGTGGAATCGGCACTTACCAAAAGGGTTGGATTGCCTTGCGCCACGGCAATCTTAATATCAATGCCCTGATGAGCATTGCAGTCACCGGCGCGGTACTGCTGCGGCAATGGCCGGAGGCGGCCATGGTCATGGTTCTGTTCACGCTGGCCGAGTTGATTGAGGCGAAGTCGCTGGATCGGGCACGCAATGCCATCCGCAGCTTGGTGCAACTCACCCCGGAACTGGCGACGGTACAGCAAGCAGATGGCAATTGGGTCGAGTTGCCAGTCAAAGCCATCACTATTGGCCAAATTGTCCGGGTCAAACCGGGCGAGCGCGTCGCGCTTGATGGCCTGGTGGTGTCCGGGCAGTCAAGTATCAACCAAGCGCCCATTACCGGCGAGAGCTTGCCGGTCGAGAAAACCGTGGGCGACAATGTGTTCGCTGGAACAATTAACGAGTCGGGTTCGTTTGAATACCGAGTCACGGCTGAATCCACGAATTCGACCTTGGCGCGCATCATTCACGCGGTCGAGGAGGCGCAAGGTGCACGTGCCCCCACCCAGCGCTTTGTTGATCAGTTCGCCAAGATCTATACGCCAGCAGTGTTTGCCTTCGCCTTGGCCATCGCTCTTGTTCCGCCGCTGCTACTGAGTGGCGATTGGCACGATTGGGTCTACCGGGCTCTGGTTCTGCTGGTCATCGCCTGTCCGTGTGCCTTGGTCATTTCCACCCCCATCACCATCGTCAGCGGTCTGGCCGCAGCGGCCCGGCACGGCATTTTGATTAAGGGCGGTGTTTATCTCGAAGAAGGTTACAAGCTCGCGTGGCTGGCATTAGACAAGACGGGCACCATCACGCACGGCAAACCGGTGTTGACCGATACGGTCATGCTCGATCAGCCGCCTGGATTGGAGGCCGTCCGGATTGCCACTAGCCTCGCTGCACGCTCCGATCACCCCGTTTCTCGTGCCATCGCCACGAACGGACAACAAAACGGCACCGTTTTGCTTGATGTCGCCGACTTCGCTGCCATTCCAGGGCGAGGTGTGCGAGGAACCGTTGGCGACGTGCATTATCAGCTAGGCAACCATCGGTTGATCCATGAGCTTGGCGTTTGTACTCCACCTTTGGAGGCACAGCTCGGCGACTTGGAAGAGGAAGGCAAGACGGTCATTCTGCTCACCGATGGCGAGCGCGTGCTCGTCCTGTTTGCCGTGGCCGATACGGTTAAGGACAGTAGCCGCGCCGCGATCCAGGCGCTACATGAGTTGGGCATCAAGACGGTCATGCTGACCGGTGACAACGCACACACCGCACGAGCCATTGCGGCCCAGATTCAAATTGACGAAGCCTTGGGCGATCAACTGCCGGAAGATAAGCTGCGCGCAATCGAACGCTACGCGCAAAGCGGCAAGGTCGGCATGGTGGGCGACGGCATTAACGATGCGCCAGCACTGGCGCGAGCCGATATTGGCTTTGCCATGGGCGCGGCGGGTACCGATACGGCGATTGAGACGGCTGACGTGGCTCTGATGGACGACGACCTGAACAAGATTGCACGCTTCGTTCGCCTGTCACGCACCACGCGAACGGTACTGGTACAGAACATTACGCTGGCATTGATCATCAAGGCCGTCTTCCTGGTACTCACGCTGCTAGGTATGGGCACCATGTGGATGGCGGTATTCGCGGATATGGGCGCGAGTCTTCTGGTGGTGGCCAACGGTCTGAGGCTGGTGCGTCAGTAGCGTGACGTATGTCATTCTGCGCTATACCTCAAGGCTGTGTCGGTGTCGTGACATCTGCTGCCGGGGTACCGTTGTCCACACCGACATCTTGGGCTGCCTCGCCGCTTAGTCGCTTCCTCCTTCCTGTCTTTTTCCAGGGTCCCGAAGGTGCCAGCCGGCTGCGCCAGCAAACAGACACCGCAGAGCGTGGCGATCGTCATGAAGAAAAATACGAAAGATGGCTAACGTGGTGATTCCGAGAATCAGGCCCAAAACTCTGTTCCGCGCCGCGCTGCTCGCTACTTTTTTTTGGCAGCCTCTAGCCGCTCACGCCTTGGCGGCCGAAGATACCGCCGAGGCCGGAGAAGTCACCAGACCCGGAGAATCCGCCGCAGCTGGTGCCGCCGATGAGACCCCAAACTGGCAGGAAGCCACCCTCACCGGCGACTGGGGTGGTGTGCGCAAGCGGCTGCACGATGCGGGTGTCCAGGCCGACCTCACGTACACTGCGGACTACGTGCGCAACAACACCGGCGGCCTGCAGCGCGGCGGTGCAGTTATGGGTCACGTGGACCTCGTCCTGAAGTTCGGTGGCGAGAAACTCTTCGGCTGGAAGGGCGGCTCCGGCTATCTCCATGTGATCAGCAATAATGGGGGGCAAGTCAATCTCAACAACACCGGCAGCCTGATGGGCTTCGACAACATCGAGGCGCCAGTCAACCGCACCGGCATTTTCAAGGCCTGGCTGGAACAGACCTTTCTTAACGACAAGGCGTCCGTGCGGGTTGGCCTCTACCCGATCGATACCGAGTTCTACGTCACCGATTCGTCCGGCTTCTTCCTGCATCCGTCGCTCGGCATAGCGGCTGAGGTTTTCAGCTTCGGCAGTCTGGCCGGTCCCTCGATCTATGCGACGAGCGCCTATGGCGCTCGCTTGCGGATCAATCCCGATCCTGCCTGGTACGCGATGCTGGCCGTCACGCGGGGAATTCCGTCCGATCGGGTCGCGACAGCCGGTCCCCACATCAGTTGGGAGAACGGTAGCGGCAGCATGGCGATCGGCGAAGTCGGCTTCAGTCCGGTCAAGGCCGGTTTGCTTCACGATCGCCCCGCGTCTGATGAGAAAAAAGACGACGATAAGAAGGGCGACGATTTCGAGCCGATCAGCAAGCTGGCCCTGGGGCTGTGGCGTTATACGCCGCGCTTCCCGGAACTGGTTGCCGTCTCCGCCACCGGCGCCCCTTTGCTGACGACGCATTGGGGTGCCTATTTTCTCGCCGAGCAGACGGTGTTTCGTGTGCCGGAGTCGAATCGGGCCCTGGCAGCTTTCTTGCGCTATGGTTTCACCGACGGCAAGACCAACGTTCTCGATTACTCGCTCAGCTTCGGCCTGAGTTTCAGAGGCCCCTTCGCTGGGCGCGAGAGGGACAACTTCGGTATCGCCGCGACGCGTGCCCATGCCGGCCTGCAAGGGCGCGCTCAGTTGTCGGACGAACTGGGCGCACCGCTGTCGTCGTCGGCGGAAACAGCGGTGGAAATGACTTACTGGGCGAAATTCGCACCCGGTGTGGTCCTGCAACCCGTCGTCCAGCGTATCTTTAACCCCGGTCTCTACCTGCCGAATGCCACCATCGCGGGGGTTCGCCTGCAGATCGCGCTTTGATCGCCGGCGGATGGATTTCGTCCGAGATTCAAGGCTGACGGCGCAAAAGACTCATGCAATATTCCTGGTTAGCGGTTACACTTCGACCTGTGATTACGCGGCTTGTCTTTATCCTCTTGATGGTTCTTTCGCCGCTCCAGGCTGCCTGGGGCGTGGTGGGCAGCTATTGTCTACATCAAGAGCGGGGAGCAGACACGCAGCATTTTGGGCATCACGTACACCAGCATCAGGCCACCGACCAGAACGACGCCGGCGGCACGACCACCAGCAGTTCTGATGCCGACTGCTTCTTGTGCCACCTCGGCTGTGTCGGTGTCGTGACATCTGCTGTCGGGGTACCGTTGTCCACACCGACATCTTGGGCCGCCTCGCCGCTTAATCGCTTCCTTCTTCCTGTCTTTCTCCAGGGTCCCGAACGGCCCAATTGGGTACCCGCCGTCTGATCCGGCGGGACGCCCTCAGTTTCCTTTTTCTGGTTACCTTGCCGCCTGCGCGCAGGCCGGCCTACGTTCCGTCGGATTTCTCCCCTCATTCATCAAACGGAGATTTCGACGAGATATGCATTCGAGCCTTCATCGCGGGCGCGTGGCCCGCTTCATCACCTCGCTAGTCTTGGCGGCGATGGCGTCGGCGACGTCGGCTGCCGAGCCACCCCTGACGCTGGAAACGGCCTTGAAAATCGCCGAAGTGGCCAATCCCCAATTCAGGGCGGCTCAGGCAAATCTGGCTGCCGCCGAAGGGCAGGTCACTGATACGCGCGGCCTGCTCTGGAACAATCCGCAACTCAGGGCGGAGCAGGCCCGCCGCAAGGTTTCTCAGCCCAGCCAGGGAAATGACACCTGGAGTGAGTGGGGCGTCGATATCACCCAGACGTTGGAGATTGCCGGCCAGCACGGCTATCGCCGCAGCGCGGCGGAGCAGGACCTGTCGGCACTCAGGGAGGTCGTCGAAGAGACGCGCTGGCGGGTGGCCGCCGAGGTCGAGCAGAAGTTCGTCCGGGTGCTGGGGCTTCAGACGCGTACCGTCACCGAAGCTGAACTCGCCGGTTTGATCAGGGATGCTGCAGGGGCGGCAAGAAAGCGCTTCAAAGCTGGCGAGGACACCAAGCTCGACAGCAATCTCGCAGAGGTGGAACTGGCGCGCGCCGACAATCAGCTCGAAACCGCGCGCGAGCAGCTCATCCAGGCTCGCGCAGAGCTTGCCGCAACGCTGCAACTGCCTGCCGAGACGCTGCCGGAAGTACGAGGAACGCTTGCCCCCGAGGCGGCCACACCATATACCTTGGAGGAGTTGCTGACTGCCGCCGCCGGTCGCCCCCGACTGCGCGCGCTTGAGTACCACGAGCAGGCCGCCCGCAGTCGCCTGGGTCTGGAGCGTGCCGCCGCCTACCCTGACGTGACTGTCGGTGTATTCACCGCCCGCGAAGGGGCGGGCGATGCGCGTGAGCAGGTCATGGGTTTTTCCGTCTCGCTGCCCCTACCGCTGTTTCGCCGCAATGCCGCCGGTATCGGCAAGGCTGTCACCGACCTGACCCAAGCCCAGATCGAGCGTCAGGTGGCCGTTCGGGATGCGCGCGCAACGGTCCTTGCTCTGTGGCAAAAGCTGGAAAGCCTGCGCGGACGGGTGAAGCGGCTGGAACAAGTGGTCCTGCAACGCCTGTACGAGAACCGACGCCTGTCCGCAGCGGCCTACCGAGCGGGCGAGATCAGCCTCACTCAGCTCCTGCTCGCGACCCGCCAGATCCTGGATACCCGCCGCGAGGCGCTGGAAGCCATGACCGATTTGGCCCTGGCGCGCGTCGAACTTGAGCAGGCGGCGGGTTGGCGTGGGCAGCAACAAGGGTCGAGATGAGTCACCTCGCCTGTTCGCCCACCTCGCGCTCCACCACAAAAACACTATCTATGGGCAGATCATCTATGAAAGACCTGTGTTCACTGAGTCGGGCCGTGCTTCTCGCGCTTGGCTTCTCAGCTCTGATTCTCGTCGGCTGTGGAAAGACCGAATCTCCGGCCACGACCGCCAAGCCTGACCCGGCCGCAAACAAAGCCGAGGACAAGCATGCGACGTCCGAAAAACCAGACGCGCACGAGGGCAAAGACAAACACACTGCCAGCGAGAAGGCCGGCGCGCACGGTGGCGGAGACGGACACGGCGAGGTGGAGCCGCTGAAGCTCAAAGCGGATGAGATCCAGTCTGCCGGCATCAAGAGCGAACCCATCTCGGCGCAGGATGTGAGCGAGCAGCTAACGTTGACCGCCACCATCCACCCCAATCAGGACCGCATAGCGCACGTAGCGCCACGCGTGCCCGGGCGTATCGTCAAAGTCAACGCCAATCTGGGCGATCAGGTGAAAGCCGGGCAGAGCCTGGCCGTCCTCGACAGCCTGGAGGTCGGCGAAGCGCACTCGGCCTATCTCCAGGCGGCGACCCAACGCGCGCTGGCGAAGGCCGACTTCGAGCGGGCCGAGAGGCTGCACGCCGATCAGATCATCGCCCAGAAGGACCACCTGCGCGCCAACGCCGAGTACGAGAAGTCCAAGTCCGCGCTGGCGGCGGCGGGGAACAGGCTGCGCATGCTCGGCGTGAACGCCGTGCCCACCATCGACGGCAAGGCAGTCTCCACTTTCCCTGTGAGCACGCCATTCGCCGGAACGGTGATCGAAAAACACGCCATCCTCGGCGAATTGTCCCAGCCGGACAAGCAGCTCTTTACCGTGGCCGACCTGTCCAAACTGTGGATCGAGGCCAATCTGTTCGAGAAGGATGTCGGCCGGGTCCAAGTGGGCGCCAAAGCGGTCGTTAGCGTCGCCGCCTATCCCGACGAGGTATTCGAGGGCACGCTTACCTACATTGCGTCCGTGGTCGACAAGGAAACGCGCACGGTGCAAGCACGTGTGGAAGTCGCGAATCTGGACGGCCGGCTGAAGCCCGAGATGTTTGCCACCGCTGCCATCCGCACGACCGCGAGGACCAGGCAGGGCGCTTCAGTCAATGCCTTGCTCGTACCCACCGAGGCCGTAGTGCTGATGAATGGCCAGCCCACGGTTTTTGTTGAAGACGACGACGGATTCGAGCCGCGCGGTGTCGTGCTGGGCCAGAAGCTGCGCGAGCGGGTTGTCGTCAAGAGCGGGCTGACGGCGGGTGATCGGGTCGTGACGGCGGGTGCTTATGCCCTCAAGGCGCGAATCATGAAATCGCAGCTTGGCGAAGGCCACGGGCACTGAGGGGAACGCCATGCTGAACCGAATCGTCGATTTCTCATTACGCTACAAGCTACTGGTTTTGTTGGCTTTCGCGCTGCTTGCTTTCTTCGGCGTCCGCGCCTTTCTCACGGTACCGGTGGATGCGTTCCCCGACGTCACCCCGAACCAGGTCAACGTCTATACAGAGTCGCCGGGTCTCGCCGCCGAAGACGTCGAACAGCTTCTCACGGCACCCATTGAAACGGCCATGGCCGGCCTGCCGGGAGTCGAGCAAATTCGCTCGGTCTCGCTGTTCGGCCTGTCCTACGTCGGCGTCTATTTCAAGGATGGTGTGGACATCTACTTCGCCCGGCGCCTCGTCGGAGAGAAGTTGCAGGAGGCGAAAGAACGTCTGCCCGCTGGCTATGGCGAGCCTTCCCTCGGACCGAACAGTTCGGGGCTTGGCCAAGTGTTCTGGTACACCGTGGAATCGGCCGACGAGAAGCTCTCGGCCATGGATCTGCGCACCCTGCACGATTGGACCGTGCGCCTCATGCTACGCACCGCGCCGGGGGTGGATGACGTCACCACCTGGGGGGGGCAGGAAAAACAATACCAGGTACTGATCAATCCCCAGAAACTGATCAAGTACGATCTCTCGTTCAAGGCGGTCATGGAAGCGCTTGCCGCCAACAACCGGCAGGTGGGTGGGCAATATGTCAACCTCGGCCAGGAGCAGTATCTGGTTCGCGGCCTGGGTCTGGTGGCCAACACCACGGATATCGGTAATGTGGTCATTGCCGAGCGCGAGGGCGTGCCCATCCACGTGAAAGAGGTCGCCGAGGTGAAGGAAGGCCCGGCGCTGCGTTTCGGTGCGGTGACCCGCGACGGCAAGGAAGTGGCACTCGGTATCGCGCTCGCCCGGATCAACGAGAACGCCAAGAACGTGGTCGACGCGGTGAAACAGAAGCTCAATCTCGCTCGCCAGGCACTCCCTGCCGGCGTCAGCATCAACCCAGTTTACGACCGCACCGAACTCGTCGACAAGGCACTCAAGACCGCCGAGAGCGCGCTGGTGGAAGGCTCGATCCTGGTGGCAATAGTGCTCTTCCTGTTCCTCGGGGAAATTCGCTCGGCGGTGGTGGTGATCGTCACGCTGCCGCTCGCGATGCTGATTGCCTTTCTGCTCATGCAACATTTCGGTCTGTCAGCCAACCTCATGTCGCTGTCGGGCTTGGCAATCGGAATCGGCATGATGGTGGATGGCGCCGTGGTGATGGTGGAGAACGCCTTCCGCCTGCTCTCGCACACGGCAGGCAAGGCAGTCAACCGCACCCACATCATGCTCGAGGCGGCGCGCGAGGTCATCAACCCGATCGCTTTCGCTATTCTCATCATCATCGTCGTGTTCCTGCCGCTTTTCTCGCTTACCGGTCTGGAGGGCAAGCTCTTCAAGCCCATGGCATTCACCATCACCTTCGCCATGGTGGGCTCGTTGATTCTCACGCTTACCTTGGTGCCAGTGCTTTCGGCGCTGATCCTGAAACCCAAGGAAGAAAAGGACACTTTTCTGGTTCGCTGGGTCAAGAGTATCTATCTGCCTTTGCTCGACTGGGCGCTGGAGAACAAGAAGAAAGTGATCGGCGCGTCTGTGGCGTTGCTCGTATCGGCGCTTGCTACCTTCCCCTTCCTCGGCAAAGAATTCATGCCGACGCTGCAGGAAGGCGCCATCATGTTCCGAGCGACCGGCATCCCGTCCACCTCGCTCGATGAGTCGATACGCGTCTCGCAAAAGATGAACGACGTGCTCAAGCAGAACTATCCGCAAACCAAGACGGTGCTGGCCACGATCGGACGCGCGGAGAAAGGTGAGACCGCCGACGCCAATTACATGGAGGTGCTGGTGGAGGTCAAACCGCAGGCCGAATGGCCGGAAAAGATATCCATGCCAGAACTTTCAGACCGAATGAAGGAGAGCTTGGAGGAAGCGCTGCCGACCGTGGTGGTCGGCAACACCCAGCCAATCCAGATGCGGGTCGAAGAGCTGATCTCGGGTGTCCGCGCCACCCTCGCGCTCAAACTCTATGGGCAGGACCTCTCCGAACTCGACCGTCTGGCCGGCGAGATCAAGCCCGTCCTGGCCGCTGTACCTGGCGTTGCCGATTTGTCTCTGGAGGCCAACAAAGGCAAGCCCCAACTGGTCGTGAAGGTCAACCGCGAAGAAGCTGCGCGTTTCGGAGTCAATGCCGACGAGATACTGGAGATGGTGCAAGCCGGGATTGGTGGCAAGGCCGTCAGTACGCTCATTGATGGCGTACGCCGTTTCGACATCCAGGTGCGCCTTGACGCGGCCTTCCGCGATACGCCGCAGGCCATCAGCGATATACCGGTGCGAACCCCGACCGGAGCCCTGGTGCCGCTCTCGCGCGTGGCGACGGTAGAGACGGACGAGGGCTACACGTTTGTGCGCCGCGAGCAATTGAGCCGTTACGCAGTGCTGCAGATGGACGTGAGAGGGCGCGATGTGGACGGTTTCGTCAAGGAAGCAGACGAGAAAATCCGTAGTCAGTTAAAACTTCCCGAAGGCTACTGGATCGAGTGGGGCGGCGCCTTCGAGAATCAGCAGCGTGCGATGGCACGACTGGCGCTGATCGTGCCTTTGACCATCGGGCTCATCTTCGTCTTGCTGTACACCGCTTTCAACTCGTTGACCCACGCGACGCTGATCATTGCCAACGTGCCCTTCGCCATCATCGGCGGGGTGTTCGGGCTGGCGGTGACCGGCCAGTACGTCTCGGTGCCATCAGCCATCGGCTTCATCGCCGTATTTGGCGTGGCGATGCTTAACGGCATCGTGCTGGTGTCGTTCCTCAACGACCAACGCGGCCGGGGTCTGTCGATCCGCGACGCGGTGCGACAGGGGGCGGCGCTACGCCTGAGGCCGGTGCTGATGACCGCCTCGGTGGCAATTCTCGGACTCGTTCCCATGCTGCTCTCGCAGGGCGTTGGGGCGGAAACGCAACGGCCGCTGGCGACCGTGGTCGTGGGCGGGCTGATTACCTCGACGGCTCTGACTCTGCTTCTGCTGCCGCTGATGTATGAGTGGATTGAGGCTCGGCGGGAACGACGCACCATGATATCGACTGGAGGGAAACAACAATGAGTAAGGTGTTCGCTATCGCAAGTCTTGCAGCGCTTACGCTTGCCGGTTGCGCAGGGCATACGCATGGTCTTGCTCCGGAAAGTGGAAATTCCGGCGTCACGGTCGGCACCTTCAGTCACGAGGCACGCGAGGGGCCGGCAATGGTTTTGGAATTCGGGGGGCAGCGTTTTGCAGCCCAGGGCTTTGCGATAAAACGCACCCGGGACTACGCGGCGTTGCAACGGCACTACGACTACGGCAGTCCTCCGAGTCGGATCTTCGAGGGAGGTGGCACCGATCACGACGAGTATTCGGCCAATCCTGAATTGCGAGCCGCGGAGGGCGCGGTGCTGCGATGCACCCTGACCTGGCCCACCCGCCAAGCGCCGGCGGGCTATTGCGAAACGCACGAGGGGACGCGCATCACCGTTCGCTTCGAGTAAGCTTGTGGTGAATCCCGAATAGACCCAAAGGAGGATGGACATGAAGGAGATCAGGGCATTCATCCGGCAGCACCGCATCGTCGATGTGCTTCAGGCGCTACGAAACCTGAGTGCGGCCGAAACTGGCTGGCACAACATCACGATATCCCAGGTGCTGCGGCCGCTGGCGAGCGCGCATCCAGCACAGCAGCACTACTCCATGGAACTCGCCGAAGCGGTCGTCTCCGAATACAAACTCGACCTGGTGTGTGCCGACGAGGTAGCCGACGCGCTGACGTATGCAATCGCCAAGGCGGCGCATACGGGGCAGCCGGAGGCCGGCTGGATTTTTGTCAGTGAGGTGACGCATGCAGTCGAAATTCTCTGAGGAAATGCCACGACATCCGCGGTGAAAGCGTCTCAGTTCTTAATGTGAAAGAAGCCACCCGGAAGGCGAACGAAGGCCTGACCACGATGGGTCATGCAAATGGGTTGGCGTGAGTCAAGCGGCTGCGGGGATGAAGCCGAAGCGAGTCAGAGCCTTGATCCAGCGAGAAGCGTTGCGCTGCACGGAGAGCTGCTCATAGTTGGTGGCGGAATCCCAGTAATGTTCGCCGCGCTTGAGCATGAAAAAGATAGTGCGCAACATTTTGTGAGCCAGAGCGACGATGGCACGTTTGTAGCCACGGCGAACGATCAGCGACTGGAATTTGGACTGGAATGCCGATTTGGTGCGGCTGGCGGCGTGAGCGAACTCACAAAGGAGCCGCCGGACGTAGGGATTGCCCTGGCGGATGCGTCCCGATTTGCGCTTTCCCGCCGACTCATTGTTGCCCGGGCAGATGCCGACCCAGGAAGCCAGGCGGTCTGGGGTGCCGAAGACGCTCATGTCGCTACCGATTTCGACCAGCAGCATGGCCGCACCGATGACGTCAACACCCGGCAACGTTTGCAGCAGTGCCAGTGCATTTTTCTCGCTCGCCAACTCACTGAGCAGTCGCGCGTCGAAACGGGCGATGCGCGCTTCCAGTTCTTCGATATGCCGCAACAGTTCGTCGAGAACGAACACATGGCTCGCAGTCAATTCGCCCTGGAGGGCATCGTGCAATTCCTCGCGGCTGGCTTTGAGACGTCGACTGGCGAGATTGAGAACCTCGTGCGGAGCCTGGCCGTCGAGGATGCCCTTGATCATGGCCCGTGCGGACTGGCCATGGATGTCACTGACGACCACCCCCAGGCGGATACCCGCATCGGTGAGCACTTTGTGCATGCGGTTCTTCTCGGCGGTGAGCAGGCTGACCAGCTTCTGTCGTTGCCGGGAGATCACACGGAGTTCGCGCAGTTTGGCCGGCGGCACGAAGGACCCGCGCAGCAACCCGGCACGGGCCAGGGTGGCCAGCCATTGGGCGTCGCCGACATCGGTCTTGCGCCCCCGGTACCTGCTTGACGTGGCGGGCATTGACCACGGTCGCCCGAATGCCCACCGCCTCCAGCGCCGCATATGGGCTCTTCCAGTAGATGCCCGTACTTTCCATGACCACTTCGTCAGGATCAAGCGCCGCCGTCCAGGCCGCCAGCAACCGCCGGTCCTTTTTGAAGGCGCCAAATTGCCGCTGCTCGATGCGTGTCTCGCCATCCGCTTCCTCAAGGATCGCGCACGCCGTGATCTGGGCCTGATGAACGTCGAGTCCGATGACTCGTTTGTGGATTGGAACCAGTTCCATACCGTCTCCTTTCGCAATACACTCAAAGGCGGGAAGCGGTGGGTGCCAGAACCGAAATTGCCTGAAGGCGACAGGTCGCCAGCGGCCCTTTTAACCAAAAATGGGAAATCCCCCGGCTCTTGCGTATTCCACGGCAATCTGGACAGTGATTCCAGGGCAAACTGGACAGTCATTTGTACTAGCGTAGGGCGCGGGATAACCGTGGCATCCTTGGCAAGTTTGCCGAGCCCACATGGCGAATAGCAGGTTGGACGAAGCCGCTACGCGGAGGAAACGGCGGCGCTGTCGTCGTGTTGAAGTCAAGATGTGACCTCGCCCCTCATCCGAGGGATATTTATGACGAACGCGAGGTTACCGCAAGATGGAAGACATGTCCGCTGTCGCAGCTACGATTTTTGACAAGAACTACGAACTGCATCAGAAGCATCTGAAGCTCAAGGGCTTGCAGCCCAAGACGATCGAAGCGTATTCGCGCGCCATCCGCCGGGTGGGAGACTACTTCGATCATCAGATCGACAATCTGACCGAAGCCGACCTGCTGAATTACTTCTCCGAACTGAGCGAGACGCACGCCTGGAGTTCGATCAAGCTCGACCTCTACGGGCTGAAGTTTTACCACGAGCACGTGCTGAAGAAACCTTGGTTGGCGCCGGGACTGGTCCAGCCGCCGCGGTCGCAGCGCCTGCCGGACATCGTCACCGTCGAGGAGGCCGAGCGGATTTTCATGGCCACCCGGGTGCTCAGTTACCGCGTTTTCTTTTTCACCCTCTATAGTCTCGGCCTGCGTCTGGGAGAAGGGCTGCAGTTGACGGTCGCCGACATCGACGGTGTGCGCGAGCGTGTGCATATCCGCAACGCCAAGGGCAACAAGGATCGCCTGGTGCCGCTGCCGATGGCCACCTATCGACTTCTGCGCCGTTTCTGGCAGCGCCACCGCAATCCCGTCCTGCTGTTTCCCAATCGCCACGGCGGCGTGCCGGGCGCGCGCGCAGCCAGCACACCACTCGACCGCGGCGGCGTTCAGAATGCCCTGCGGGCAGTTGTTGAATCGTGTGGACTAAAAAAAACATTTCGCCGCACAGCCTTCGACACTATGCCGCGCACCTGATCGAGGCCGGCGTTGACCTCCTCGAAGTCCAGAAGAATCTCGGCCATCACTCGATTCTCACGACCGCCCGCTATACGCATCTGACGGACCAAACCAAGCATCACGCGATCGACCGGATCAACGCGCTGATGGACCGGTTTACGCTGGCCCAGGAGGCGCCACGATGATCCGCCTCGCTGCCCTCATCGCCGAATTCGGAGCCGACTTCCTCGCGCAATTCCGTCACCGGCTGAGCGTTGACCAGGTGCAGGCGCTGTCGGCGATCAAAGACTGCCGCAGCCCTGCCAGTCCGATGATGCAGGTTCAATGCAGCGACTGTGCGCATCACCACCTCGTCCCGCATTCCTGCGGCCATCGCCTTTGCCCGCACTGTCAACACCACGAGAGCCAGCAATGGCTGGAACGTCAGATGCAGCGGCTCGTCCCGGCCGACTACTTTCTCCTGACCTTCACGCTGCCGGCCGAATGGCGTGGGCTCGCTCTAACCCACGCCGACATCGTCCTCGATTCCTTGATGCGCTGTGCCTGGGAAACGGTGCTCCGTTTCAGCCAGAACGACCGGCAGTTGCAGGGAACACCGGGAGCCATCGCGGTGTTGCACACGCATTCGCGCCGCCTCGACTTCCATCCGCATGTCCATCTCGTCGTTCCCGCAGCGGCGGTCGATGCGGGACGGCGGCGCTGGCGATGCCAAGCGGCGCGGCAAGAACGGCACCTACCTGTTCAACGAGAAGGCGCTGGCCAAGGTCTTCCGGGCAAAGATGCTGGCGGCAATCGAGGCGGCCGGCATTGCGCTGCCGGTACGCTATCCGAAGGACTGGGTGGCGCACTGCAAATCGGTCGGCAGCGGCGAGAAGGCCTTGATCTACCTCGGTCGTTACCTCTACCGCGGCGTCATCCGCGAAGCGGACATCCTCGCCTGCGAGAACGGCCAGGTGAGCTTCCGCTATCGCAATGCTCAAACCGGCAAACTGGAAAAACGATCGCTCGCGGGGGCCGATTTCCTCTGGCTGATCGTCCAGCACGTTCTGCCCAAGGGTTTTCGCCGCGCTCGCAATTACGGCTTCCTGCACGCCAACTGCAAGCGCCTGATCACCTTGCTGCATCTCTTGCTCAAGTTCGACCCCAGCCGCTTCACGCCGCCGCGCAAGGAGCGGCCAGCCATGCTTTGTCCCTGCTGTGGCGCCGTGATGACCATCGTCAGGACACGGATTCGCTCGGCATCACCCGGCGTCATCACCGTTGCGCCGCTCGCCGCGGTCGCCATCTGATCATGTAAGCCTGATTCTCACCGCTATCCGGCCTTGTTCGGGAGTTCAGTTTCCCCAAGCTGAGCGATACGCCCGCCCGAAATTCAGAACCCAAGACGCAAAAACCGCCGGATTCGCGAAACCTTTGCCGCCTGGGCAGCGGCACTTCGGGAGTTCCTACTCTCGTCTCTCCGGAATTCATGCTTCCGGGGTAAAGCCAAAAGACATATTTGCAAGGGAGTCTCCGGCCTGCGGGGGCCGGGCTCGTCCAACAAACGGATAGATCGTGGCTTCGCACGATCTATCCTTATTCGTTATCCATGCGCAAGATTGTTGACGTTTTACGGCTCTCTCACGAGAGTGGCCTGAGCCATCGCGAGATCGCTCGGGTAGTGAAGATTTCGCCGACGACGGTTGGCGAGATCCTCCGCCGGGCGAAGCTGAGCGAGGTGGCTTGGCCATTGCCGGCCGGAATGAGTGAGCAGTGGCTGGAGGCGCAGCTTTACCCACCGGCGGCGCCGTCGAGCCTGAGTCGTCCCGAACCTGATTGGCCGGTCGTGCACCGCGAACTGCGGCGTAAAGGGGTGACACTCGACCTGCTCTGGCAGGAATACAAGGCCAATCACCCAGAGGGCTACCACTACAGCGGGTTCTGCGCCCACTATCGGCAGTGGGTCGTGCGGCTGTCGGTGAGCCTGCGCCAGACGCACACCCCGGGCGAGAAGCTCTTCATCGACTACGCCGGCCCGACAGTGCCGATCACCGACCCGATGACCGGCGAAGTTCGGCAAGCCGCGATCTTCATCGCCGTTCTGGGCGCTTCGAACTACACCTACTGCGAAGCCACCTGGAGCCAGAGCCTGCCGGACTGGATTGGCAGCCATGTACGGACCTTCGAGCACCTCAACGGTTGTACGGCTCTGCTGGTTGCGGACAACCTGAAGAGCGGCGTCACCACCCCCTGCTTCTACGAACCCGAACTCAACCCGACGTACCGGGACCTGGCGACCCATTACGGCACGGCGGTCCTTCCCGCCCGACCTCATCGCCCGAAAGACAAGGAGTCAGCTTCATATTGCACCTTGTGTGGCAGTTGGAAGAGTCATAAAACTGGGCGGTGTAGAACTGTAGCGCCCGCCTTGACCTTTGACGAGGGTGACATTTCCTACCGGTTCAAAGAGGCAACGCTGCTCGTTGCCATAGCGATGCTCGCGCAGAAGGCCATCACGTCCCCATTGATAAACCGTCGTTGGGCAGACCCCCAATTGTGCAGCCAACTCGCGCGCAGAAAGCATTCCGCGCTCCCGGAGACGCTCGAAACGACTCTTGAGGTGATAGGCATTGCGAATGACGACGACTTTCTTGGGGGTGAAGGGTTCTCCTCGCCAGTTCTTGAATCCTTGCGTATTGAGTTGCTCGGCGACCTGTTGGTCAGTACAGGATAGCAGCAACTCATCTATTCGCGTGACCACCTCAGGCGGTGTCTTGCGGATCAATGCGATCGGTTTCGGCTTGTCGATTTCAAGCGAAGTCGTCTGCCCACCCCGGAAACGCACCTGGAGGGCGATCCGATCCGCTTTGACCAGGGTCACATCTTCAACGAGCAAGGCCAGCATACGCTTACGACCCAGAGGACATACTCTCTTGTCATTCCACGCCCGAGGGAAGTCGTGGGTCAGCTCCCGAATGCGGGCACGCGCTTCGTTGCCTAGTAGTTTCTGGTCGGCCTGCTGACGTTGATTATGCGCTTGATGCAGTAAATCGAGCTCCCGCAAGCGCTCGTTCCAGTCGGCTTCGAGGGCATCAGCAACGAGCCGGTTGGAAGGGTCGACGTGCAGATAGCGGCGCCGAGCTAACTCTGCGTCATAGCGCGCCCGTGCCAATTGCGTGATACGTTGCGTGGCAGCCTGCTCGATACGTCCAGCAATCTCGCCCTCAACAGCCAGGGTCAGTTCGATGGCTACAGGTGTCATGCTCTCGAGGAGCAAGGAACTGATGGCCTCATCAATCACGCGACCGCGTATCGACTGACAGGATTTCTCGGCGCGGCGCACGGAGTTCTCGGTGCAAATGTAGTACGGTTCGAGCTTGCCTTCTACTTCCTGATATCGCACCCGCATGCGGGCGCCGCAGATGCCGCACACCACACGGCCCTGCAACAAGCCCACCCCCTCGCGGGGAAGAGTACCCCGGCTGGACTCACCAAACCCCCGGCATTCTGTGCTAGCGTGACCTGATTACGCTCAAACTCCTCCCAATCGATGTAACCAGGGTGTGCCTCGCGGATCAGGACTTGCCAGTCGTCGCGGGCTACTTTGACGGTGTGGTGTTTGTGCCCCACTCGATAAGCTCCCCGCGTCCGCCCGTAGACAAAGGCGCCGGCGTAACGCGGGTTATGCAGAATCTGGATCGCACGGCTATGATCAAGCGAGCCCCACAACAGGTCGCCTTTGCCCACGCCACGCCGGACAAAACGGGGAAACAGCCAGCCCTCGCGGCGAAACCGCCTGACCGTGGCCGTTCCGGACAAGGTCTGCCGAAAGGTATCGAAGAGTAGCTCAATAGCGCTGCGGACCGACTGATCAGGATCGAGCACCACGGATCCATTGGGATGGTAGGTCAGGCCAATGGGGAGGGGGAGTTCCAGCTCGCCACGACGTGCCTTGTTACGAATCCCGCCTTGCAGGCGCGCATTGAGGACATGCAGTTCCGCCTCACTCATGGCGCCTTTCAAACCGAGCAACAGGCGATCGTTGAAATAGGCGGGATCATAAATACCGTCTTCGTCGAGAATCAGGGTCTGGGTCAAGGCCGACAGTTCGATCAGGCGATGCCAATCAGCGTTGTTGCGGGCCTGCCGTGACACCTCCAGGCCAAGGACGATACCGGCATGGCCGTTGGCCACTTCGGCCACCAGATGCTGGAAGCCGTCACGATCCTCCGCGCTAGCCCCGGACACGCCCAGGTCGCTGTCGATGATGTGGATACGCTCGATCGGCCACCCCAGTGAGACGGCTCGATCGCGCAAGGCGTACTGTCGCTTCGTGCTCTCGGTATTCTCCAGCACCTGGCGCAACGAGGACTGGCGAACGTAAAGGAAGGCATCGCGCCGCAGATGATCGGCGGTTACTTTCTGAAATCGGTCAGCAGACATGAGTAAGCTCCGGATAGGTGTACAACACGAGATTCGCCACCAGTCGAATGAACGTACTGTCGCGCGGCAGGGAGGGCGGCGGTGAAAGGGGGGCGACGGAGGGGAGTGCCGTCTGCGATCTGAGCAAGAGGGCCAGCCCGTGCAACATGCCGTGGTAGCGCAAGGCCGCCATCCCCTCGGCCTGCGGTTGTCCCGCCAGGACACTGGCGCGAAGTTCCTCGTACGCTGCCGTAGCCGATATCGGCAGAGCGGCCACAGGGCTTTCGATCAAGGCTTTTTTTTGCGCACGACGGCACGCTCAATGCTTCGGGGATGGATCGAGATACCGAGTTGAGATTCAACTTCCTGGGCCAGCGCTCGGGCATGTATTGCGCCATCCCCTTGTAGCCGCTCTTCAATGAAACCCATGACCGTGGCGGTGAGTTTGTGCGCCCCCTTGGGTCCCCGCTGCTTCGGCAGCAGGCCCGGCAACCCCTCGCGGGCAAACGCCGCTTCAGCCTGATAGAAAGTGGGTCTGGACATACCGAATAGCGCTGCGGCCTCCGCTTTCGAGGCCCCGTCAACGCGTACGTGGCGCAACATCTCGTACTTCGCCTGGAGCAGATCATGGGGGTCGAAGAATTCTCCCGACTGGAACCAGGCAGCCTTGATTCGCAGGGGATGTGGATTGAGTATTCCCAGTTGGCGCAGGCGTTCGTGCTTTTGTTCCGGCTTGGACATGGCGAGGGGCTTCGAGGACTAGGTGTAATTTAATATAGACCGCTCATAAACTATTCGTCAAGTTGATAAATCGCCAATGACCTGCTGTGTATAGCTTAATAGGGGATATACATCCTGTAAGCCTCGCGATCCACGAGCGCTGTGCGGCAAATTCAGGCTTACACAAGCGGCAGAGTTTACTTGACACGTCGCCCTCCCGGCAGTTCGTCGATCAGACTGCACAAGCGAAGAAGATCGTCAGTGCGAAACCACGATCGGCCCATCGAAGCTTGAGCAAACAGGTCAGGCTCAGGGACATCGGTCCACGAGGCCAACATCGAGCACAGGCGGCCTGCAGCGTCGTAATACATCACCCGGTCTTCGCCCCAGTTCTGTCTGCGCGTGCTCAGGATGAAGCGGGTTCCACGCAGGGGATGGAAGGGATGGGTAACCTCAAAGCTCTGGGTTATGGGTGTACCAACGTCCTCATTACAGACAGTTGGTGACTTGCGAGAAGGCCAAGGCCGAGGTGGCCGTGCTCGTGGTCGAACGCTGGGTCCTGGCCCGCCTGCGGCATCAACAGTTCTTCAGCCTCGATGAACTGAACCGCATCATTGCCGACCTCATGAAGATCCTCAACACGCGTCCTTTCAAGAAGTTACCGGGCTGCCGCCAGTCGGCTTTCGTCGACATGGATCAGCCGGTCTTGCGGCCCTTGCCCGCTACGCGTTACGAGTTTGCCGAATGGAAGGTGGTCCGGGTGGGCGTCGACTATCACGTGGAGGTCGTCGGCCACTACTACTCGGTTCCCTACCGCTTTGCCCGGGAGAAGGTCGATAGTCGGCTGACGGCGACCACCGTCGAGTTGTTTCACCGCGGCGCCCGCGTCGCCAGCCATGCCAGAAACGACGCCCGCGGCCGGCACACCACGCTTGATGCCCACATGACCCCGGCTCACCAGTCCGTCCTGGGCTGGAACGTGCCGCGTCTGCTCGACTGGGCTGGGCGGATCGGGCCGCATGCCCACGCCGTCGTCCAGAGCCTCCTGCACCAGCGTCGCCACCCGCAGCAGGGTTACCGGGCTTGTCTGGGCATCCTGCGCTTCGGCAAGGCCTACGGGGACGATCGCCTGGAAGCCGCCTGCGAGCGGGCTATTGCCATCGGCGCCACCTCCTACAGCAGCCTGAAATCGATCCTGAAAAACGGTCTGGACAAGAAGCGCGTCGTCAGCGCCCCAGCCCAGACCTGTTTGCCCCTCGAACACGCCAATCTGCGTGGCCCCGATTACTACCACTGAAAGAGACTCGCCATGCTGAACCATCCCACCGTCGATAAACTCCACCAACTGCGCCTGTCCGGTATGGCCCGCGCCTTGGCCAGCCAGGCCCAAATCCCCGACATCGGCCAACTCTCGTTCGAGGAGCGCCTCGGACTCCTCGTCGACAGCGAGGCTGCCGACCGCGAGTCGCGGCAGAATGGCGCCCGGCTGAAACGGGCCAAGCTCAAACAGGCCGCCACACCTGAGGATGTCGACTATCGCCATCCGCGCGGACTCGACCGGGCGCTGTTCGCCCGCTTAATGACCGGCCGCTGGGTCAGCGAGCACCAGAACGTCCTGCTCTGCGGCCCGACGGGTATCGGCAAGACCTATCTCGCCTGCGCTCTCGCCAATCAGGCGTGCCGGCAGGGCCACTCCGTTCTCTATGTGCGTCTGACTCGACTCCTGCCTGCTCTGGCCATCGGACGCGGCGATGGCAGCTACTTCAAGTCGTTGGCCCAGCTCGCGAAAACCGAGGTGCTCGTCATCGACGAATGGGCACTCGCCCCGCTGACCGACGAGAGCCGCCGCGATCTCCTGGAGATCTTCGATGACCGGCACGGCACCCGCTCGACGATCATCACCAGTCAGTTGCAGGTCAAGCATTGGCATGCCTCGATCGGCGACCCGACACTCGCCGACGCCATCCTCGACCGCCTGGTGCATCAGGCACATACCCTCGATCTCGATGGCGAATCCTTGCGCAAGAACGGCAAGCCCGAATGACCCCCTGGGCCAGCCTGACGAGTTACCCACCGCCGCCCGCCAGCCGTCCCGCTAGAGAGGGAGCGCCGTCTGGCGGGCGCCCATGGATAACTCTGCGCTCTGCTCCTCCCAGGCGTCAGGCACTCAACTGTCTGCGCCTCGGATTCATCAGCTTCTTGCATCCCAGCGCACTATCCAGGCGTTACTGCGTAACGCCCCTCAGGAGATAAAAATGGCCAAGACCAACGCACAACGACAGTCGGAATACCGGGAACGTCACCTGAAAGACGAAAACGGACAAGGCAAGCGCCTCAATCTCGTGCTCGATCTTCACGCCAAATGCGCCTTGGAGCGCCTGGCATTCTGTTACGCAGTCACGCAAGCCGAGGTGCTGGAAGGTCTTCTCCGTCGGGCAGACAGCGACGCTGCAGACCGTGCCTCGCTACTTCCCAATGGGCTGAGCGACTACTACGAAAAACAGCGTCGATTAGCCCAGGAATTCGTTACGCCGTAACGAATTCAGGCCTCTATCGATAAGCAACAAAAAGCCCAAAGACATGTATTCGGGTGAGCTAAAAACTTGACCCGAGTACACCTCTCAGAGTACAAGCAATTCACCCCGCGTCGCTACGCTCCGGCTGTCCAGTTTGGCGTGGAATGACTGTCCAGATTGCGTTGAATACACAGCTCTGCCGGGGGACTGGAAAAGTTTGACATTTCAGGGAGTCCATCAGGAAACTTCAAGCCGTGAGCCGCCAAGCACACGACTATGGAGAATCCCGATGGACGAGTCCGAAAGCCTAAGCCACTCCAAGTGGGAGTGCAAATATCACGTAGTGTTCATCCCGAAGTGCCGACGCCGTACGCTGTATGAGCAGCTGCGTCGCCACCTCGGGGAAGTGTTCCGCAAACTGGCTGAGCAGAGGGAGAGTCGGATCGAAGAGGGGCATCTGATGCAGGATCACGTGCACATGCTGATTTCGATTCCCCCGAAGTACGCGGTATCGCATGTGGTGGGGTACATCAAGGGCAAGAGCGCGATTCACTTGGCCCGCGTGTACGGTGAGCACAGGAGGAACTTCGTCGGCCAGAGCTTCTGGGCAAGAGGGTACTTCGTCTCGACCGTTGGTCGAGACGAAACGTTGATCCGGGAGTACATCCGAGACCAGGAGCAGGAGGACAAGCGATTGGATCAACTGAGCCTGTGGCGCTGATTTGCCACCTTTAGGTGGCGCAAAAAAGTCAGGGTCGCGTTAGCGACCCTGTTTAGCCGCTTTGAGCGGCTCACATAATGAAAGCCCCCGGCTTTGCCGGGGGATGGTTACTGTGTGCGCTCGATGGCAGCAATCCGGGGTACGAGTCGGTTCAGCGGGTCACGTTAGCTTGCGGGGTCAAGCCGCCAAAATATTGCGCGACCTCTCCCCGCCGCTTCCCAACTCGGATCTTCTTTCATCATCCGGGGTGGCCGCAACTGCAATGACCGTTAGCTGAGCGCGAGGGCGGTCAACATAGTTTAGTTAAACGGTGCAAAATTTTGGAGCAAACCTCGTTTCCCGCTATGTGATGGGACGGAAACTGGGCCAGTAGCGAGACCAGAGGGGCTCGGCGCCGAAGCAGTGGAGTGCGTCAGAGCAACGCAAACCCGCGAAGAGGTGCCTAGCGAGAAGTTGTGCGTGTCGAGTGTCGAGGACTGTCACCGATTACCGGCAGGCTAGATGACTTATCCCCAGTTTCGGTGCATAGGAAGTCGCCGAACTTGGGAGTTTCGGTTTGGCGACAAGGCGTTGGAGCGCTGCTACTTTTGGAAGCAGGAGGGTTGTGGGTTTTGATGCGTGAGAAGAGATTGCTGTCCAGCAGAAGTGAGGCCAAGCAACGCCCTGCGCGGTCAGTAGTCGGAGCCAAGCGGCGCGATGTCTCGCAGCGGCTTGAGGAGACGGGACGAACTGATGTGGGGCGAGAACGAGAGTTTCAAGACGGTGTTTCCTTGGGCAGATGACATCTGCCCAAGGCGATCGGCTTCGAGGAGCATCAGCCGCAAGTCGTTGCAGTTCGTAATTGAAGGGACAAGTAGCGTAAGGGGGAATCTGGAAGAGGTCATTTGCACGCGTGCAAGCTCATTGAGGTTGCACGGGCGTCGACCTTGGCCAAGGTTTCCAGTGGCTATTTAAATTTATCCGTATTGTTGTCTTATCTTTCATCAGTAACTTTCTTCGGTGAGTTAAACTATAGTCTGTTCTAAGGCGATATTTTCTGGCAGGTGCCAGCACGGTCGGTAGGTGGAGAGCCTAACGGAGACGCCGCGGGCAGGATGCTGTAGCAAAGAAGAAGGCGTGACGTTTCGGTGCGAGGCTTTAGGTTCGTGCTCTTGTCGGTTCAACTTGCACGCGTGCAAATGCGGGAGGCTGTGGATGGCAAAGATTCTTACGGTGTTCAATCAGAAGGGTGGTTGCGGCAAGACAATGACCGCGATGCAGCTTGCTGGCACGTGCGCCATGCGTGGGTATTCGACGCTGGTGGTGGACATGGATTCCCAGGGAACAGCATTGGTGTGGTCGACAGTCAAACCGGATCCGCAACTGAGGCTCAAGGCGACGGGGTTTCCGGCGAAGGTGGAATCGTTCGCTCCCCTGGGGCGTGGGATGGTTCGCCCGGTAGCAGACTTGGCCCCCCTCTACGATCTCATCATCATTGACACGCCTCCGGCTGTCGCTTCGGAGGCACCGTGGGCTGCGTTGCAGATTTCCGATCTGGCGCTGATCCCTTTTGTTCCAACGGCAGCGGACATGTGGGCGAAAGAGGCCCGCGTGCTCGCCAGGAAGGCGATGGAGCAGAATCCGGATATCAAGGGAGTCCATCATCTCCCGTCGATGGTCCGGCGGGGAAACACGATCGCTGGGGTGCTGGAGCAGTTCAAGAGTGACCCCGAGGTCTCGCTGCTCAATTCGACGGTCAGCCTTCTTAATGCCTATCTGGATTCGCAGATGCTTGGTTTGTGCGTGGGGCAGTTGTCGAGTTCGTCGACTGCTGCGAAGGAAATGTCGGCGCTCTCCGACGAGTTACTGGGCTTGCTCGGTTTGGCCAAGTCGCTGGCAGTGAAGCGAAAGGGTAAGCGATGAGAAAAATAGATATGGCCGAGCAGGCGCGCAAGGCAGCAGAGGCGGGTGACAGGTTCTCACGGGCGGAGGCGGTTCTGGATCAGCGGCCCACGGCATTCCACCAGCCGTCGCGGGATTCGGCAGGACTTGTTTCTTCGGGAGTGCAGGTCTCGGGGGACAACAGAAACGGGCGCTTCGAACGTATCCCGGTTGATCTGATCGACGCCAACCCATACAACGCCAGGAGGATCTATCGACCGCAGCGAATTGGCGAGCTATCCGAGAGCATCGTTGCCAATGGTCAGATGCAGCCTGGAATAGCGACGGTCCGGGAAGGTGGAAGATACGTGCTGGTGGCAGGTCACTATCGTTTAGCCGCGATCCGGCAAGCCGGCCTGCCAACGATGGATGTGATGGTTCACGATGGACTCTCCGATCGGGACCTCTTCGAATACAGCTATCGGGAGAACTCGGAACGTGACAGCCAGTCGGCCCTCGACGATGCGATGGCCTGGCGAGAGATGCTCGACAGGAAGGTGTACCCGAATGAAACTGCCCTCGCCGGTGTTGTCAGAAAATCCTTGGCGAACGTGAACCGAACGCTTTCCATTCTGAAGCTGTCGGCCCCGCTTCTCGACTTGGTTGGACAGAATCCGGAAGCGTTCCCGATGTCGTGCCTTTCGGAACTGGTTCTGCTCGAAGCGGTTGCGGGAACGAAAACGGCTCTTGTTTTTGCGGAAAAGGTTGGACAAGGCGAGATTGGACGAAAGGAAATCATCGAGGCAAGAACCAGAATCGAAACGCCGAAAAGCCGCAAGAGGAAGGAAATTTCTCGACAATACAAAATTCACGTTGCGGACGGAACAGAGATTGGAGCGTTGAAAGAGTGGGATTCTGGCCGGGTGTCGCTGGATGTCGTGGTGTCGTCGTCCGCGGATCGCGTTGCACTGGTGAACGAACTGAAAAGGAGATTCTCGATTGGTGATGCTTGACGAAGTCTCTCGATGAGGATTGATCTTTCCTGGCGTGTTGCTTTACCTCGGAAAGCTCGTCTTATCGGTGATAGCGGCTTGGGTGTGTCTGTTTGGAAGAAGGCTTCGTCTGCCTGTGGCGCGTGATTAGCCTCAGGGGTTTGGGTTCCCAAGGCTTTCTCTAAAGACGCTTTTTTGGACGTGTTGCTTGCTACTGGAGTTCACTGTAACGACGGGGTGGTTCTGTGTGCTTTTCTGGATTGATGGCCTGATGTTCAAGGAATGAAAAAGGCGTTACGTGCGTTGCTAGGATTGAGTCGTGGTGTTGGCTTGCGCTGGCGGTGAAACGTCGTGTTTTGGGTGACAGTGGGTGCTGTATTAAAGAAGATTAAAGAAGATTACCCGTCTGTGGATAAGACCCTGTATCGCTGTATTGGCAAGGGGTTTAGGGAATCGGTAGTTCACCGTTCAAACGACGTTTGTTCACTCTTGCGACGACGTTTGTTCACCCTTAGAACGACGTTTGTTCACTCTTAGGTCGAGCTTTGACACTCAAAAGACGTGCTTCAGTTCACTCATCGGACGACGTAGGGTCGACTCGTTGGCCTTCGTGTAGGTGCGTGAATGGTCGCTCCGGGGGGTTGCGGTTATGGCTTCGGGTTGTGCCGACGGGAATGCGGTCGGTGGCGGGGTAGGGCGAAGGTATCACCGTTAGAACGTCGTTTTGCTGCCAGATGTCGGTATCGATCGGGGACAAGGCAGGGAGTGGGCCGGGGTTGTTCACTCATACACCGATGTTTGACACTCATAAGACGACGTTTGCCGCTTGCAAGACGGTTAAACTTCCGTGAAGTTTTCAATGAGGAGGACGGTATGGCGCTGAGCAGAACCCAGGCCTCTCCCATGGCTGAGGAAGCCGGGGAAGAGGTCATGCCGCCCGTGCCTGAGGTCATCAAGGTTGCCGAGAGGTTGAGGGAAAGCTCCAGGGCCAAGAACGCTGGCCGGGATGTCTCCTCCGTGTTCCAGGAGGTGGCCCAGCTTCCCCTTTGGGAGGAGCGTGTCCGCGGGCTGCCGAATTCGTTTGCCCGCTCAGCGCTTTTCACGTCGGCCAATCGCAGCGTCGAGCGCGAGAACTTCCGGCGCCGCAAGATTGCGACCCTTCGCGGGGCCGAAATGTTCTATACCGGCGAGGAATTGCGCCAGGATGACGGCGATGTGTTTCTGCAGATCGTCCATCTCGCACGGCAGCAGCCGTTGGGGGATGTCGTCGAGTTCTCTGGCTACGCGCTGCTCAAAGATCTTGAATGGACAACGTCAAAGGCCTCCTACGAACGCCTTCGAGACAGCATCAACCGGCTTTCCGCCACCACCGTACTGGTCAAGACCGATGGTTCTACCGGTCATCCGGAGAAAGGTTTCGGCGGATCGCTCGTGCGGAAGTTCGAATGGAATGCCGATGCGGATAGGGGTACGTCCCAATGCTGGCGCATTTGGCTGGAACCTGAGATCGTCGTTCTGTTCGGCCGTGATACCTATACGAGGATCGACTGGGCTCAGCGCCTTCAGTTGCCGCCGCTTGCCAAATGGCTGCACCAGTTCTATTTCACACATGAGAAGCCGATCGGGTATAAGGTCGAGACGATCAAGACGCTATGCGGGTCTCGCATTGCCGTCCTTGCGAAGTTTCGCTACAAACTCCGTGAGTCCCTCGCTCTGCTTGTCGAGGTCGGATTCATTGTCTCGTACGAGATCGACTCCCGTACCGACATCCTCAACGTCGTCCGCGCTCCGCGCCGGATCGCGCTGGCCGATGTGATCGAAGGTAAATGCACCACGCACTGAACGACGTCTTATCGGTGATACCTCCGCAGCTTCGCGGGTGGTCAGACGGTGTGCCAGAGCGTGGTCATCATGCCGCGTCGGTCATCGTATGTTTTTCGGTTTCCTGATGCTGTTGATCTCGGTCCTTGTGGATGTAGCCTTCGGTCGTCGAAAAACTCGCGTGTCGCAGGTTGCGCTGCACGATGAATGGATCAACGCCCCGGTCGATCTGGTGGCTCGCCGCGGTATGCATCAACCAGTGCGTTGATCCAGAATCGATCTGCCTGGCCAGATCGGGCTGATCGGCCGCGACGCTGTTCGCCGCCTGACGACACACTTCTTTGACGATCGCGTAGATCGCCCGGTCGGAGAGCGGCCGGCCGGCGCCGGTGAGGTCCATCAGCAGCGGTTCATCCGTTCCGCTGGGGGTAGGGCAGGGTGGCCGGTACTCTCCCGATATGACCGGATCGCTTCCAGCGCGTCCGCGGGCAGGGGGACTTCGCCCGTCACATCACCCTTGCCGAGCACTTCAAGCCACCATTGGCCTCGTTTGAAACGAAGATCGGACGTGCGAGCCTTGGCCATCTCGAAACGGCGCATGCCGGTCAGGTAAAGGAAAGAAAACAGGAACCTGGTGCGGGAATAATGTGCCGCTTCCCGCCGTTCTTCCCTGGGCATGGTCTCGATCCATCTCATCAACGTCGTCCAGACCGCCGCGTCGAAGTAGCGTTCCTGCCCTTGCCGCCAACTCTTTCGGGCACGCTTTGCCGCCGCCCGCAACGGATTGGCGTGGACATAGCCGATGGCCGCCAGATGTTCAAAGAGACCAAACAGGATCGTTATGGCCTGCTTCGTGGCCGACGCCGAGAGTTCCGAGACGAAGGGACGCCAGGCTGGGTTGGGCGAGCCATCGGCCAGCACGCGCCTCACCCGCCGGACTTGCCGCCACAAGGGATTCGGCGATCCGTCAGGCATCGTCCTCGGCTGGGTCTGCTGGCACCACAAATCCACCGGCTGCGGATCGGTCAGGAAACCCTTGTAGCCCAGCACGTCTTCGACCATCAGAGCCGGCAGATCCTTGCCGTGGCAGGTAGCCCAGAGCATCAACCGCTCGGCTTCCCAGCGATAGCTGTCGAGCGTGTAGCGGTTATCCGTGTATTTCGCGAGCTAGGTAGCCACGGTTTCGTGATCGTTCCTGGCCGCTGTCAGCCGCGGCCCGGAAAGCGCCTGGTTCCGGGCCGGCTCGGCGGGGCAGGGCAGGGGGGGTAGGCAAGGTCATTGTTGTCCACCTGCCTTTTCAATCAGGACAGCCGCCTTGGCCAGCAGCCGCGAGTGAGGGTATTGGCGGTAGACCTCGGCGACCAGGGCGGCATGCTGGGGTTGTAAGCCCAAACCGCCAAAATTTCCATCCCGCCGTGCAGTCGCGATAGAATCGCCAGGTACTGGGCTACCCCAGCCATCTCGCACCTTGAGCACCTTGTCGACAAGCGCGAGATACGGGATACGGCTGACAGCGACGGTTTGATTACGTTTGAGGAAAGAACTCGGGAGCGGATTTCTAGACTCGACGGAATTTTCGGCGGTTTAGGCTTACAACCCCTGATACGCGCGAACATCAGACTAAAGCAACATGGCCGGAAGGAAACAGTAGAACATCAGGATAATGCGACGCACAGACTGGCCGCCGAGAGGAGTACGCGCATGCCTCATCCGTTCGATTCAGGATACGTAGCCGAGCCGTTTCTGACCCTGTGCGCCGACTACCCCGAGGGGGACGTCTATCCTTCGGACCAGTTCCGCCTCGAATGGGGGCCGATCTTCCACCGCGGCCGGCTTGACGGCTCGGCGCGTGTGCTCGTGATTGGTCAGGACCCCGCGCAGCACGAAACCATTGTGCGCCGCATTTTGGTTGGCGAAGCCGGGCGTCGCGTCCAGGGCTTACTCGCCAAGATTGGGATCACCCGCAGTTACGTGTTCCTCAACACTTACGTGTACAGCGTCTACGGCAGCGTCAAAGCCAAGACGCGAAGGGACCCCAGCCTCATCGATTACCGAAACCGTTGGTTCGAAGCGCTGCTGGTCGGAGGCCAGGTCGAAACCGTTCTCGCCCTCGGACAGGCGGCGGACGAGGCCTGGGAGTTTTGGAAAGCAACGCCGGCGTCCCAGTCTGTGATCGTCACTTACGCGCCGGTGATGCACCCCACCCAGCCGGAAAGCTCGTCCAAGGGCGACAAGACCTTGCTCTCGGCAGCGACAAAGACGCTGCTTCAGAACTGGAACGTGGCCTTGCAAGCCCTGTCGCCAAGTGTCCAACACCCCGACGTGCCCACACCCCTCGTGTTGTATGGTGAGACCTGGGCAGAGGGCGACCGTGTGGCGATTCCCGAGTTTGACTTCCCCGCTGGGCTACCTGGGTGGATGCACGAGCAGGACGGCTGGACGAAACGCGCGGGCGCGGACAATCTCGCCAAGCGACGCAACATCACCCTCACGGTCCCAAAGGGGATCGTCGCATGACCGACGTCCAGCGCCGTTGGTTTCCGCTGGCCAACACCGAGTCAGCACCGCGAGGTACCGCGGACGCGGTAGCGAAGGCGGTACCCGTGCCAATCGACCCGCTCACCGGTCCGAAACTCGCGCTGGCGGGACGCGTGGTCACCATGGATGACGCGTTCACGGTCAAGACCGACGCGGTCGTCTACATTGACCACGGTGCCATCGTCGCCGTGCAGGACCGCGCCGCGGCGGCGCCTACCGGCTTTGACAATGTGGTTCCGGTGAACACCGGCGGGACGCTCTTCCCAGGCTTGATCGAACTGCACAACCACCTCAGCTATAACGTACTACCGCTGTGGAGCCCCGTACCGAAGCTCTTCCAGCACCGCGGCCAGTGGCCCGACCACCCCGACTACCGCAAGCTCATCAGCGGTCCGATGACCGTCGTGGGTCAATATCGGGACGCCCAAGGCCAACCCGCGCTGCTGGCTCCACTGGTTCGCTACGTCGAGAGCAAGTGCCTGCTTGGCGGGGTCACGACGAGCCAGGGGATCATGCTCAACAGCAACGCTGGAGTACAGCGCTACTACCGCGGGATCGTGCGCAACGCCGAGCAGACCGATGACCCTGGCCTGCCCGATGCCCAGGGGCGCATCGCTGACGTGGACGCCAAGGACGCGCGCTCGTTCCTGGCTCGGCTGAAGAAGGAGGACAGTTGTTTCCTCCTGCACCTTAGCGAAGGGGTAACCCCATCTGGCCAAGCCGACTCGGTAGCCCGCCGGCATTTCCTCGCGCTCCAGGTGGCGCCGGATCAGTGGGCAATCAACGACCGGTTTGCCGGCATCCACGCGGCAGGCTTATTGCCCGAGGACTTCGACGTGCTCGCCCAGTACGGGGGCGCGATGGTTTGGTCACCACTCAGCAACTTACTTCTCTACGGGGCTACCGCGCGCGTGGATGCGGCCAAGCGAGCTGGGGTGCGCATTGGCCTGGGCAGCGACTGGTCGCCCTCCGGCAGCAAGAACCTGCTCGGCGAGTTGAAGGTAGCGTGGCTTTACTCCCAGCACGTACTGGGGGGCCTGTTCGGCGCGCGTGACCTGGTGGCGATGGCGACACGGGACGCCGCGGCTATCCTCAAGTGGCACAAGGCGCTCGGAACGTTGGAGCCAGGCAAGCGCGCCGATATGGTCGTGATCGATGGGAAGGCGGGCGATCCGTACGAGGCGCTCATCAAGGCTAAGGAGACCTCGATCCGGCTGGTGATGATCAACGGCGTTGCGCGCTACGGCATGCCCGTGTTGATGAAAGCGCTCGGCGCGGAAGGCCAGACGCTGCCGGTGGGCGGCAAGACGCGTCAGATCTTCCTGGAACAGGAGACCGCCGATCCTGATGTGGCCAACGTGTCGCTGAGCGTGGCCCGCAGCACCTTGCGCGCCGCTTTCCGTGACCTACCCAAGCTCGCGCGCGCACTGGAGAAACCAAAGTCGAAAAAAGCGCTGCGGGCCGCACTCGATACGCCGGAGCCTGTGGTGTGGTCGCTGGCGCTCGACGAGATTCAGGCCACCGGCCTCGACTTTCGCCCGCGGCTACCGTTCAACGGTCCCCGCGACTTCACGGGACCTGAGTGCGTCTCGCTGCGTGCCGCCGCAGCTCCGTTATCGACGATTCTCCAACCCATCGCGCTGGACCCGCTGACCGTGGCCGACGATGCCAATTTTCTGTCGGAGATCGCGAATCAGCCCAACGTGCCTGCCCCTGTTCGCACCGGTCTGGCAGATCTCTACTGAACTCGCCAGAACGGGGGGAAGTAGGCGAGAAGAAAGATCATCTTCCTGGACGCAAGCTATCTTTCCAGCAGCGCTTACTTGGGCAATCCAAGATGAACTTTGATGGCATCCTCGACGGCCAGCATGTCCGTCTTGGATAGCGCACCCAACTGGCTCTTGAGCCGCGTCTTGTCAGCCGCCATGATCTGATCGGCCATCGCCTTGCTGTTCTGCCCCCCTACCGTCACCAGCGCCTCGCCGGGATACTGCCGCGCCGTGCTGCTGGTGAGAGGCACCACGACAACTCGCGCCAGATTCCGGTTCGCTGCGTCGTTGCTGACGATTACGGCCGGACGCGTCTTGCGAATCTCGCTGCCGACAGCCGGGTCGAATTCCACCCACCACACCTCACCGCGCTTCATCGAGCATGTCTTGAGCAAGCGCGTTGCACCATTCCTGCGCTTCTGACTCGCGCGCCTGGTCGCTGGCCATCGCCCGATAGCCCTCATCAAGCGACGTATCCATCACGTGGGGCCTCACCAGGTCTTCGATGAACTGACTCATGTGTCGCTTGCCGATCGTCCGGTACAGTCCTTCGTACACGGCTTCATCAAGCGTGATCGTCATCCGTTTGTGCATCCTCTTCTCCTAAACACGTTATGCGCATAACGCATTATAAATGCGTGCTCGACCACACACCACTACAGAGTTCATAGGGTGGCGATCGCATCAGAGACCGCCACCGATCAGGAACTATCACCGCAGGGCAGGGAATCGCAGCGACCTGGTGGAACGCCTTGCGCTGGCTCTTGGCGGCCCGAAGTTGGCCGATGTGGGTCTTTTCGAGGGTGTCGGGATTGTCGGCCAGATGCGCCCCCTTGTTCATGGTAGCAATAAGATGGAGTATCGCTACTATGACGAATTACACAATTCTATGTCATAAACTCTGCATGGCAATCGGAAGAAAAATTGGCGTTGTTTTTATTTGATGGCCGTTCGCCGCCGAACACGCACCGAGTCTGATGTGCAGTGGAACGTAGCGCCATTGAAATAAGAGCACTTTTCGTACGAATCCTTGCGGTCACCGAAGAAATGACAACTAGCTGATCAGGGGTAGACCCAACAGTGACACTATTGGCGAATTCCGCGACCAGTGATGCTGGCAGCGCCGTGTGGCGACGGAATTTTCAACGGTTTTGGCTTACCCCCAACATGGTCAGATCTCTTCGTCTTCCGGCTTGTAGCCTGGCGCGAGGACGAGGTTGGTCACGCCGTATAGGGTCTGTCTGTTCTTCAGCCACAGGTGGTTTTCACCGCCCTTGAGGCTGTGGTCCGGTGTGCAGTCAACGTTCCAACGCCGGAGCATGTAGCCGACGAGCGCGGCTCGGACACGGGTCACGAGCCTGCCATCGAACATGCCGTACTCAGCCTCGATCGTGTCGGGGTTGCGCATGTTAGCCGGGTGGGGCACCAGTTCCAGTTCGACGACCCGGTTCCATTGGATGTCTTGGTCCGGCCGCTCCTCGTCGGCGATTGGACCGTCGACAAAACGGGCATTGGCAACGCGGGCCAGAACGAAGTCACGGAACTCGTTGGAACGTCGGTCGTACGCCCGGACGTGCCAGCGGTTGCCGTTGTCTGCCAGCGCGAAGGGCACGATCTCGCGGGAGGTCATGCCGCTGGTGAGCGCGCGGTAGGTGATTTTGATCGCGGCTCTGCGGAAGATCGCGCGCGTGATGACCGAGAGCGTCTCCAGGTCCGGGTTGCTGATCTCGGTGGCGGCCTCGATCGGGATCAGCGGCCGGTGCCGCGTGGGCTCGTTGTCACCGTAGCCCTGGGTCAGCCAGGAAAACACACGCGCTGGGCTGAAGTCGAACATTGGCCTGAACAGCTCGGCACGGACATAGACCTTGCTCTTGCTATCGTAGCCGATGTTGCCCGGCATCAGCTCCTTGTAGGTCGCGAGATCGCGCGACGCGGCGGCTGCTTGGATGTGGAAACGGGTGAAAAGGTCCTGGCGACGAATCTCTCCCAGGAAGCGCACGCGCAGCTCGATGAAGGCCAGCCTGTCTCGCTGCGGCTGCGTCAAGTTTTCGGTTTCTGTGGCCATGTCTCGGGTTGGCTGTCGTCGGATCGGGCCGGTCTGTCGGCCCACAAGCATCATACCAACTGAGAAGGAGTTTAGTACGACTCTTTTTAATGCTATAGTATGGCGCGTTTTGATCTTGTACTAGGCTCCTTAGCGACCAGGAAGGCACCCGTGGCAACGACTCACCAAGTCATCTTCTACCCAGTCGGCAACGGCGATACGACGCAAATCGTGTTGTCTGCCGGACGCAGGGTGCTCTTCGACTTCTGCCACAAGGCCAAGGCAGAGGACCCCAACACCCTGGAGATCGACCTCAAATCCCGGCTCAAGGATGACCTGAAGAAGGCCGGACGCGACTACTTCGATGCCGTCGCCTTCACTCACGGGGACCTGGATCACATCCAGGGAAGCGCCGAGTTCTTCGAGCTGCAGCACGCAAAGAAGTACCAGGGTGAAGGCCGGGTCAAGATTCGCGAACTGTGGGTCCCCGCAGCGATGCTTCTTGAAGAGACCGACAACGATCACCAGAGCGACGAGAACATACTGTTGCGGCAAGAGGCACGCTACCGGTTGCTGGAAGGCAAGAACATTCTGGTCTTTTCGAAGCCGCAGGCACTTGCTGATTGGCTGGAGCCGCGCCTGAAAGAGCGCGGCGAATCGGCGTCTGCCCGCGACCATCTGTTTGTCGACGCAGGCACGATCGTCCCCGGCTTCTCTCTGGCGACCGACGGTGTGGAGTTCTTCTGCCACTCGCCGTTCATCAAGCACTGCGACGACGGTGACATCATTCGCAACCGAGCCTCGTTGATCTTCAACGTGCGCATCCGTGCTGATGGCGCCGACTATGACTACCTCGAAGTCGGTGATGCGACGTGGGAGGAACTCGAGGATATGCTCTCAACGACGAAGTATCACAAGAACGACGATCGGCTTGCATGGGACTTGTTCAACATTCCGCATCACTGCAGCTACCTGGCGTTGAACGAGGAAGGTCAGAAGGGTGAAAAGGAGACCGTGCCCAAGCCACTGGTCAAAGAACTGCTGCTGAAGGGTAAGAAGGATGCGTACATCGTGAGCTGCAGCAAGCCCATGCCCGATGTGACTGAGTCATACGAGCAACTGCAACCGCCGCATATTCAGGCCAGAAACACGTACGAGCGGTACCTCAAAGAGGTCGACGGGCGCAAGTTTTTGGTGACGATGGAAGAACCCAACGCCAACAAGCCTGAGCCAATCACGTTCGAGATCACGAGCGGCGGGGTGTCGTGGAAGCGTTCAGGGTCGATCGGCGCGCCGGCGATTATCCTGTCTTCGCCACCACGGGCGGGCTGATGGCAGGCGCGTTTCACGAACTCGAAAACGTTAATGAAGTCGCGGACAATGCGAACCTGACGATTCCGCGCGCAAGGACACTGCTTGACGCAGTGATGCGCCAGCGTGACTTCGCCGTCGTACAACTTCTGCAACATTCGACCGACGGCAAACCATTGCTCGAATGTCTCGTCGTCGAGGTAGAGTGCGACGGCGTTCCGCCGAAGAACGGCTACGGGATAAACTACCGCGAGCGCCTGGCCCTGTGCGTACCCGCTGATTCCAGGCAACTCATTGAGGTCCTGGCGTTGCGTAAGGACTTCCCGGTCATGATGCACCAGAACCAGGGTATCCCAGGTGCGCCGGCAAGCCTGTGCCTATATTTTGAACCGGCAGCCACGGTGACACGCACATGGACGCCACAGAGTTTTCTACGTCGTATCCAGTGGTGGCTGGAGAAGAGTGCCGAAGGTGCGTTGCATCCCGCTGATCAGCCGGTCGAGCATTTGTTCTTTGCTACCAAGTACGAGCTGGTGCTGCCGTGGAACTTTTCGGAGCTGCGGGCCAACCCTGCGCTACGCTTCGCGATCGCCCGTGGTGCTGAGAGGGCCGATGGCGGATTTACGTGCTTTATGAAAACGACCGCACAGGACGCAGCCCAGCATGCAGTCACGGCAGCTCCGGTCGAGCTTCAGCTAGCGCCTGTGGTGCACGGATTCGTGGAGCGTGATCCTCAAACACTCGGGCAGCTCGCTGACATTCTTGCCAGACGGGGAACCGAACTCGTGCCGGCCCTACATGGGGCACTGCAACAACGTGTCGGCGATGCAGGGGTCCATGCGACAGCGGATGACAAGTTCACCGTCATTCTGCTGCACATTCCAGTATCGCGAACCGAAGGCGCCAATCCGGTCGGCATCAGCCATCGCGCGTTCATCGTGCTGACGGGCGCGCTGGAGCTTGGAGCTGCGGTCGGGGCGCTCATGCTGCATGAAAAGTGCTACTACAGGGACATGCTGAACTCGGCGCCAGCAACGGTCTGGCGCGAGCAAAGCATATATCCAATGGATGTGCTTAGCCTCAATGACTCTGCCGCTGCCAGGCGCCAGTCCGGAATCGCAGACGCGGGACCAAATGGTGTGCTGATCGGCGCAGGCTCACTCGGCAGTGCGATGCTCAATCTGTGGGGGCGAAGTGGCTGGGGACGATGGACGGTCATTGACAAGGATCACATCAAACCGCACAACCTGTCACGTCACACGGCTTACGCCCATCACATCGGCCAGTACAAGACAGCCGTAGTAGCCGACCTGCACGCGGCAACAGTACACGGTGCAACTGTAATCACGCCCCTGTGTGCTGATGCCAGTGACTTCACGCAAGAGGCCGTGGTCAGTGCGCTGACTTCGTCGAATCTCGTGGTGGATGCATCGACCACGCTTGAGTACCCGCGTGCCGCCAGTGCTGTCGATGCGTTCGCCAGGCATATCTCAATTTTCATCACACCCAGCGGCAATGCAGCAGTTCTAATGGCCGAGGACGCAGGGCGGGCGATTCGCCTCCGCTCGCTGGAAGCGCAGTACTACCGCGCTGTCATACAGAACGATTGGGGGGCTGAACACCTCGCCGGCAATGCGAGATCGTTCTGGAGCGGTGCTAGCTGCCGAGACATTTCGATGGTGATGTCGTACTCGCGGGTCCTGGGTCACGCGAGCACACTGGCAGAGCAGATTCAGGTGGCGTCGGCCTCTGATGCATCCTCGATTTGCGTTTGGCAACGTGATCCCGCGCGCGGATCTGTTGAGGTACACGACGTACGGCCGACTGCAGAACGTCGCATGCAACTCGGTGAGTTCGACCTGTTCATCGATGTTGGAGCAGAAGCGCAACTCCGCGATCTGCGTGCGAATGGCCTGCCAAACGAAACTGGTGGCGTACTACTTGGTTACTACGACTTCAATGTCAAGGCTGTCGTAGTTGTGACCTGTCTTCCTGCTCCGCCCGACAGCACGGCAAGCCAAGGGGCGTTCAAGCGTGGAATCGCGGGCTTGACAGATGCAGTTAACGAAGCCTCACGACGAACCGCAGGCATCGTTGACTACATCGGCGAGTGGCACAGCCACCCCCGTGGGCATACCGCTTCGCCCAGCCGGGATGACTTCGTACAGCTTGTGCACCTCGCGCTCGGCATGTCCGATGATGGACTGCCGGCGGTTCAGCTCATTGTTGGGGAAAGCGACATGCAGGTCTTGCAGGGGACCGTTTGCTGATGGGCCTAGAGAACCAACCTTCGATAGCGCTCGTGTTGTCGGGTGGCGGCATTCGAGCGATGGTCTTCCACCTTGGCGTTCTCAAGCTGCTCGCCGAGCGCGGCCTGCTCGAACGCGTCGAGAGGATTTCTACGGTGTCCGGCGGGAGCCTATTGGTTGGCCTCATCTTCCAGGAATGCCAGTTGGCGTGGCCTTCATCGGAGGCCTTCCTGTCGGTTATCTATTCTTCGCTTCGTTCGAGGCTTTGTTCGCGCAGCTTGCAGTGGGGGGCACTCAGGCAACTTCGCAGCCCAGAAAATCTGCGCTTCATCTTGTCGCGCGCGAACCTTCTAGCTCGCGCGCTCAGCGTCGAATGGGGCATTACGAGCAAGCTTACTGACCTGCCACTCCGGCCTGAGTGGTCCATCAATGGGACGACTGCGGAAAACGGCAAACGGTTTCGATTCAAGGCCGCCGACATGGGTGACTACGAACTGGGATACGCCGTCCCTGGCAACTTCCCGCTGGCGAATGCGCTTGCCGTTTCGGCGGCCTTCCCCTGTGGGTTCGGTCCTTTGACGCTAGACGCCCCAAAGTTCACTTGGAAGCGTCGCCCATGGGGGGCTCCGGTTGGCTCTGAACAGGTCGTCGATATTGGGTACCGGCGATTGCACCTGTACGACGGTGGCATCTACGACAACCTTGGCCTCGAACCGTTCTTCGATGCCGGGCGCGGCAAGTCGAAACTTTCCGACGAAAGCATTGTGGTGTCCGACGCGGGTGCGCCGCTAGCGCCCGGGTTCTCCTTCGGCGCCTTCAACATGTTTCGACTCAAGCGCGTTGCAGACATCATGGCGGACCAGGCACACGCACTGCGGGTACGCACCTTTGCGACTTATCTGCAGGCAGTTAGTGGTCGAGGCGCATTCATCTACATCGGCATGCCGCTGACATTGGTAGGCACGTGCGAGTCGGCTAAATATGCAGCGCGCTTCCCAACAACTTTGCGGCGTATAGACCACGACGAGTTTGATCGAATTGCAGATCACGGATATCGGGTGACGGAGGTGGTAGAGCGGCAGTATGGACTGACCGGCAACCCGGGACCGCTGAAGGAGCTAAGTTGATCGTTTCGCTGAAATCAGTGCCAACGCGTTTTCGTGCCTATCAACACCACGGTTGATCTGGTGGCTCGCCGAGGTATGCCTGAGCCAGTGCGTCGATCCAAAATCGATCTGCTGCCTGGCAGATCGGGATGATCAGTCGCGACGCTGTTCGCCACCCGACGACACACCTCTTTGACGATCGCGTAGATCGCCCGATCGGAGAGAAACTGGCCTGCGCCGGATAGGTCCATCACCAGTGGCTCATCCGTGCCGCTGGGGGTAGGGCAGGGCGGCTGGTACTCTCCAGATACAACTTGATTGCCTCAAGTGCGTCCGCGGGCAACGGCACTTCGCCCGCTACGTCACCTAAATCGGCACATTGAAAAAGTCTCGTGACTGTTTGGACTTGCATGAGTTCTATCAATCATGCACTATTAAAGCTGTCTAATGACCTTGATTGATAGAGGAGCGCACCATGCAAAGCATGACCCTAGAGCAACTACGCGCCACGGCAAACGCCGGCGGCGTGACGGGTGTCACCCTGAAAGGGCAGGGTGGCGGCTTCTTCGTTGAAATCGCCACCCGTAGTGGACAAGATGCCTTTTTGGTGAAGGCACGCAGCACCGAGCCGCGCCGCTTTGGTAGCCCCACTTCCGCGTTGATTGTATTGCGTGATGTGGGCATCACCATTGCGCAACTCGACGCCACCCATTGGAACCCCGACCAAAAGGACATGACCCGGAGTCGTCAGACTCGATCCGATGCCATGCGCGAAGCGCACGAAGCCGCCGCCTATAGCAAATGGCTGGCTGCCGAGATTCAAGACGCCATCGACGACCCACGGCCGAGTATTCCGCACGATGAAGTCATGGCCGACATGGATGCCGAGATAGCCGTCATAGGCGCCACCGGAAAGCGCGCGCAGCACGCTGAAGGTAAAGCGTGACGAGCAAGGGTTACCGCATCGAGTGGCGGCCAAAGGCACAGGAGGACTTGCGTGCCATTGTCCGATTCATTGGAAAGGACAACCCGACACGCGCCAAGAGTTTCGGCCAGGACATACGCGACAAGACCAAGCCGCTTGCAGAACATCCCGAACTTGGACGCACAGGTCGTCCTGGACTGCCGGCCGACGTGCGCGAACTGGTCGCGCATCCGAACTACATCATTTTTTATCGCGTGCTGGCCGAGGCTCGCACGGTGCAGATTTTGAGGGTGAAACACGCGGCGCAGCAAACACCGTGACGTGGTGACCAGACCACCGTTGTCTGACGGTGTCAGTAGCCTACCTCGCGCTGATGACGTACAGTTAAGATGACGGCCGTATTGCCGTCAAAGCAGTACAGCGCCACATAGCCGCTGTCGCCAAAGTTGATCAGCCATTCCCGGTACTCAGGTTCCATGTCTTCGGTTGGCCGGCCGATGCCAGGTTGGTGCGCGATGACCTTTACGCTTTCACGAATGGTTTTCACCACACGCTTGGCCGCGTCAATGTTCTTCTCGGCCAGGAATCGATAAAGCCGCTGCACGTCGCGTAGCGCTGGCGGCGACCAAATCAGACGTGGCATTCAGGAGGCTCGGCATCTTGACCTGCTTCCAGCTTTGCTAACCAAGCGTCGGCTTCTTCCAGGGTCACATGGAAGCCCGTGGCCTGGTACTCGTTCCAGGCATTGATGCCGTCCTGCCGGAATGCTTCGCGCTTCTCTTCGCGCTCGACGTACTGACTGATTGCTTCGCGCATGAGCCAGTGCGGGGTGCGATGGCGAGCCTCAGCCAAACGCTTTATGCGTTCTTTGATGTCCGTGTCAATCTTGATGGCTACAGGGTGTGTGGATGCAGTGGTCATTGCTGCCTCCTGGCGGTATTAATACGTAATACCGTAGCACAAGCCGGGGCAGATTGGGGTAGAACCGGGTAAGCGTCAGGTTCCTTCGGGAATAAGTAGTAACTTGTCATTTGTATGGCAGCGATGGTGCAGCGGCGCACCGGAAGTCCCGTCATGACGGCTCACCGCTCATCGTGTGTTTCTCGGTTTCCAGATGCTGCTGGTCGCGGTCTTTGTGGATGTAGCCTTCGGTCGTCGAAAAACTCGCGTGCCGCAGGTTGCGCTGCACGATGAAGGGATCGACGCCCCGGTCGATCTGGTGGCTGGCCGAGGTATGTCTCAGCCAGTGCGTCGATCCAGCATCGATCTGCCTGGCGAGATCGGGCTGGTCGGCCGCGACGCTGCTGGCCGCCAGGCGACAAACCTCTTTGACGATCGCGTAGATCGCTCGATCCGAGAGCGGGCGTCCGGCGCCGGTGAGGTCCATCACCAGCGGTTCATCCGTGCCGCTGGCGGGTAGGGCAGGGCGGCCGGTACTCTCTCGATACGACTTGATCGCTTCCAGCGCATCCGCGGGCAGGGGGACTTCGCCCTCGACGCTGCCCTTGCCGAGCACCTCAAGCCACCATTGGCCCCGTTTGAAACGAAGATCGGACGTCCGTGCCTTGGCCATCTCGAAGCGCCGCAGGCCCGTCAGGTAGAGGAAAGAAAACAGGAACCGGGTACGGGAATAATGCGCCGCCTCCCGCGAAGTCTCCTTGGGCATCGCCTCGATCCATCTCATCAACGTCGTCCAGGCCGTCGCGTCGAAGTAGCGCTCCTGTCCTTGCCGCCGGGTCTTCCGGCTACGCTTGGCTGCCGCCCGCAAGGGATTGGCGTGGACATAGCCGATCGCTGCCAGGTGTTCAAACAGACCGAACAAAATCGTCGTGGCCTGTTTGATGGCTGATGCCGATAATCCCGAGACGAAAGGACGCCAAGCCGGGTTTGCCGAACCATCGGCCAGCACGCGCGTCACCCGCCGAACCTGCCGCCACAACGGATTCGGCGAACCGTCAGGCAATATCCGCGGCTGGGTCTGCAAGCACCACAAATCTACGGGCTGCGGGTCGGTCAGGAAAGCCTTGTAGGCCAGCACATCCTCGACCATCAGACCCGGCAGATCCTTGCCGTGCCAGGCGGTCCAGAGCATCAGTCGTTCGGCTTCCCGGCGATAGCTGTCGAGCGTGTGACGGTTATCCGTGTATTTCGCGAGCCAGGTGGCCACCGCTTCGTGATCGTTCCTGGCTGCCGTCAGCCGCGGCCCGGAAAGCGCCTGGTTCCGGGCAGGCTCGACGGGCAGGGGCAGGGGGGTAGGCAAGGTCATTGTTGTCCACCTGCCTTTTCAATCAGGACGGCCGCCTTGGCCAGCAGTCGCGAGTGAGGGTACTGGCGGTAAACCTCGGCGACCAGCGCGGCATGCCGATCGGCGTCGAACGGTGTTTCCAGTTGCTGCTGCAGGACTCGGTGCAGCAGGGCGCTGGCGTGTTTTGAGTAGGTCACCATGCGCAAACCTCTCACCAACCCGGTCTCAGCTTCGACGAGAACCAGCGACAGCGCTTGGTGGGTGCCCGCAATGTGCGGTGGCAGTTCCCGGTCCTCAGACCCCACTAACTGAATCGAGAAGGCCTGGTCGGACCAGTCCATGAGGTTCTCGATCTTGAACAGGATGAACAACACCGCCTGTCTGACGTAGAAGCCGAAATGCACCTGGCCCTCGCTGAAAGCCGCGATGTCCCGCTCGCTCAGTTTCGCGAGACACAGTTGCAGCAGGTGGTGCCCCCCGAAGTAGCGGTATTCGAAGCGCCCATCGGGCCAAGAAGCAACGCCTTCCCAATACGGCTGCCCGAGGGTCAATTTCCAGAACTCTGCCGACTCCGGCATGACGCCACCTCCTCTTCGTGAAACCGCCCTGTCCGTGGAACACTCGCAGGGAATCCAATAGCAACCCATCTATCTGTTTTGTAACCGCTTTACAGCCATTTGACGAAATTGTTTCACGGCGCCACCGCTTTTCCGGCAGCGATGGTAGAAAAAACAAGCCGCCCGCTGAAGTATACAGTCATTATAATGATAATGACTAAAAGAAGCAATTAAGCGTCTCACGTAGAACGCTAAACGTTCGTTATTTGCTGTTATTAGACCAGCCACCTATACTTACTGGAGAACGTGAGTCTGGCGCCAACCGTCAGGTCCGTATCGTTCAAGGAGGCGACAAATGGATACCCAGCAGAACCAGATCATCGAACAAGAGATCCACGACCTGAGCGGCTTGCTGTGCGATCTGTACCGTCGCGTTGCCGAGAATGCACCGGAGCGTGCTGGCGAGATCGCCGGGGCGCTCCAGGCCAACGCCCGGCAGTTTGCCGAGATCCCCAGTGGCACGCACTAGCGCAGTCGAGTACGAGCGGGTCGCCGAGGCCTGCTCCAGTCTTTTTCTCGAAGGCAAGAGTCCGTCGTTCGAGTCGGTCTACGAGCTGATCGGCCGCAAGGGCAGCGCCAAGGTCGTCCAGGGGATGATTGCCGACTGGCGCAAGGAGATGGCCAACCGTTTCATGGCCGGCCGCACCAACCCCGATCTCCCGGAAGAGTTGATCACCGAGGCCGACAAGGTGCTCACCGTCGTCTGGCGTCTGGCGCTGGAAAAGTCCGATGCCGCGTACGCCGATGAACGAAACAGACTCGACCAGGCTCGCGCCGACATGGCGGCCAATGTGACGCAAGCCCAGGAACGCGCTGCCGAGTTCGAGCGCGAAGCCCTTTCCTTGCAGGGAGAGCTGCAAGCCCTTCAGGTGAGACTCCAGGGAAGCCATGCCGAGATCGAAGACTTACGGCAGCGCCTGGCCGACACCACCACCCTCCTTCGCGCCCGTGATGAGCAGATCGGCCAGATGCGTGAAGATGGCGCTCGGCTCGCCAGCACCCTGGAGAGCGAGCGGCGCAATCACGAAGCGGAGCTCCTCGCCGAGCGTGAGCGACACGAGCAAGCAGTGGGCGCCGAACGGCAACGGTCTCACGAATCGGTCGAGCGTGAGCGGGAAATAGCCGCCGGCGAACGCCAGTACCTGATGCGCCAGACCGATGAAATTCGGCAATCTGCAAAATCGAATGAAGCCGTCCTCAAGGAACAACTCCAAGAGGCGAAGGCGTTCGTCGAGAGCTTTCAGGCGCGATCCGGGCGGGCGGAAAGCGAGGCGGCGTTCTGGCGCGGCAAGGCCGAAGCGGCGGCGGAAGAGTCCAGCCGCTGGCAGCGCTCTTCAGAGGAAGCCGCCGGCAAAATCGAAGGTTACCAAAGTCACATCCGAACGCTGGAGAACGAACTTGCTCACGCTGGCCGCAAAGGGGCCTCCAAGGAAATGGTTGGGAACTGAGCGGCGGCCATTCTTGGTTCGGCCGATGAGTACGACATCGGTGGCAGAACAGCCATCACTGTTCTCGCGAGCATCGCCGGATTCGGGCGGAAACCGTCATAATCCGCCAGAGCGTTCTGTACACCCTCGGGGAGTAGGTGCAAACGAGAGCATCTGAGCAATTCATCGCTGATCTGACGAACAGAAAAAGTACACATCAGAACAATAACCATGAACGTCTTTCAGACCCACACGAGGATCGTATCTGACTACGCGACCTACATTCGCAGCTTCCTGAAGATCGCCGATCCCCAGATACGCGAAGTGGTGGAAGGAGAATTGGGCAAGGGCAAGCTCTGGCCGGAACCCCTACTTCAGTTCAACCCCTCATTCGAGATGTACGGCAGCCTCGACAAGCTGGCGCAGACGGGGGATATTCACCCCGATATTCGCGACATCTTCAAGGGCTACTCTCTCTATCGCCACCAGGTCGACGCCATCAAGTTGGGCACCGCTGGCAAGGATTTCATCGTCACTTCGGGCACCGGCTCGGGTAAATCGCTGACCTACATCGGCTCGATTTTTCATCACATTCTTTCCTATCCTGGCGTTCATGGCGTGGTGGCGGTGGTGGTGTATCCCATGAACGCGCTCATCAACTCCCAGTTCGATGAGTTCGAGCGCTATCAGAAGAACTACGAAGAAAGCACCGGCAAGCCTTTCCCGATCACCTTCGGCCAGTACACCGGGCAGGAGAACGAAGACAAGCGTGCAGGGATGCGCGACAAACCTCCCCAGGTCCTCCTCACAAACTACATGATGCTGGAACTGTTGCTCACTCGTCTGCGCGAGCGGCCGATTCGGGACGGCATCTACCAGAATCTTCGCTTCCTGGTTTTCGACGAACTGCATACCTATCGCGGGAGGCAAGGGGCGGACGTGGCCATGCTCATGCGCCGCATTCGCGCGCAGTGCGGACAACCGGTGGTGTGTATCGGCACCTCAGCGACCATGGTCTCCGTGGGTTCCCTGGCCGAACAGCGCGCCGAGGTGGCAAAGGTGGCGACCACGCTCTTTGGCAAGCCGTTCGCGCCGAATCAGATCATCAACGAGACCCTCGATCGATCCCTGGCTTATCAGGGTCGGCTTCCCAGCCAATCAGAACTCGGCGCTGCCATCGTCGCCGGGATCGACCTTGATGCGAACCTTGCTTTGCTCAAGGCCCACCCGGTCGCCATCTGGCTGGAAAATCAGGTCGCTCTCGATAGCCGCGATGGCGTATTGTTTCGCGGCAAACCGAGACGGATATCGGAAATTGTCACAGACCTCGCGGCCGCTGCCGAGCAGCCCCCGGAAGTCTGCCGCGAGTACCTTGAAGCTCTGTTGCAGTGGATCAGCCTGGCTAATCAGCGCCTGCAAGACGCCGGCCAGCGTTACACCCTGCTGCCCTTCAAGCTCCACCAATTCATCTCCCAGACGGGCTCGGTCTACACCACGCTCGACCAGGACGAAAACCGCCATATCACACTGGAGCCGGGCGTTTACCTCAAGGACGATGCGGACAAGAAGCCGATCTTCCCCAACGTATTCAGCCGTGCCAGTGGCTACGCCTTCATTTGCGTTGCGCGTGTCGGTGACAAACTGGAACCGCGCGAGTTTCGCGAGCTGTCCGAGGAAGACGAGGACACCACCGACGGCTATCTGATTGTTGGCAGCGAAGTGTGGGATCCGCTCGAAGACATGGAGCTCTTGCCCGAATCCTGGCTGCGGATGACCAAGTCGGGTCCAGTACCGGACTCACGCAAGAAAGCCTTTTTCCCAACAAAACTTCATTTCGATGAAACCGGGTTTTGCTCCGAGACCAAAGTCCTGAAGTGGTGGGGTTGGTTCATGAAATCTCCGTTGCTGTTCGACCCGACAGGTGGCGTTTTCTATGACACCAAGACCAACGAAGGCACCAAGCTCACCAAGTTAGGCAGCGAAGGGCGCAGCACCTCGACCACCATCACCGCTTTCTCGATCCTCAACCAACTGGACGACGCGGGCTATCGACAGCAAGACCAGAAGCTCCTGAGCTTTACCGACAACCGCCAGGATGCCGCGCTCCAGGCTGGCCACTTTAATGACTTCGTTCAGGTGGTGCGCCTGCGGGCAGGTATCCGTAAGGCCCTGGAACTGGCATCCGGCAATCGGCTGAATTTCGCCAACATTGGCGAAGCCGTTCGCCTGGCCCTGAACCTGCCTTTCCTGGACTTCGCCAACAAGAACGAAGAACCCACGCTCGCTCCGGTCAAGCGCACTTACGAACAGTGTTTTCAGGAATACCTGGTTTACCGCGCCATCGCCGATCTGCGCCGGAGTTGGCGCATTGTTCTGCCCAACCTTGAGCAGTGCGCACTGCTCACCATCGACTACGCGGATCTGGACGAGATCGCCGCTACCGATACGTTCTGGCTGGCCATGCCCTTGCTGAATCAACTGGAGCATGCCGAGCGGCGAGACTTCATCGCCACCATTCTGGATTTCTTCCGCCTCGAATACGCCATAGAAAGCGAGACCTACCTGACCCAGTCCAGGATCAAGGAAAACGAAAAACGATTTGGCGATCTGTTGCGCAGTCCCTGGACACTGGATCGCAACGAGGAGCTACGAGACCCCTTCTTCATTCGCCTTGACCCGCTCCACAAGTCTGCCCGGATGTCGTCCAAGAGCATGGGGCCGGCCAGCGCGCTGGGGAAATTCATCAAGCTCTATGTCCGTCAACGCGCCCAGGAGGGCGCCGAGAAACTGAACCTGACGGATCTGAATCTGAAGGGGGAGCACTACCGCCACTTCATTCTCAAGCTGATGGGCATGCTGGAGCAGGCGGATTACCTCAAGTCACAGATGGCGCGGAATGAAAGGAACGAGGAAGTCCCGGTCTACCGCCTGCGCCTCAACAAGATCATCTGGAAGCTCGGCGACGGCAAGAGTATCAAGGCCGACGTCATCAAACAGCGTTCGTACAAGGATCAGGCACCGCGACCGAACGAATTTTTCCAGGCGCTGTACCAACGTGACTTCTCGAAAACCAAACGGCTGCGTGGCGAGGATCATACCGGCCAGCTCGGCACCGAAACCCGCATCGAGCGGGAGGATCTCTTTCGCCAGGGTCTGATCAGTGCCTTGTTCTGTTCGCCCACGATGGAACTGGGCATCGATATCGGCGGGCTCAGTGTCGTTCACCTCCGCAATGCCCCGCCCAATCCGGCCAATTACGCCCAACGCGCCGGACGCGCCGGGCGCAGTGGCCAGGGTGCCCTGATCTTCACCTACTGCTCCAGTTACGCCCCGCACGACCGCCACTATTTCAAGGAACAGGAAGCCCTGGTGGCTGGCGCTGTCATGGCGCCCAGGCTGGACCTGTGCAACCGCGAACTGCTGGCTTCCCACCTCAATGCCCTGGCGATCTCCCTTCTCGGCTTGCCCGGCCTTGAAGGCGGCAATGGCCTCAGCCCGTCCATCATGCGGCTGGTAGTCGATGACAACGACAAAATGCCGCTGGCCTCTGAAGTGCGCGCCGGATTGGCCATTGCACCGACCCAGTTCAGCGAACTGAAAGCCACCTTCAGACGTGTCATCAAGGATTTCGAGCCTCAGCTTGCCACGGCTGCGAGCTGGTACTCCGACCAGTGGATCGAACAGAATCTTGCCAAGATCGCCGATCACCTGGATGACGCCCTGGTCCGCTGGCGGCGGCTATACCGATCCGCGCGCACCATCCTCAGTCGCGCCACCCAGCAGATTGAAAGTGGCACCCTCAGCCTGGGCAGCGACGAATACCGCAAGCACAAGCGCAACCAGGACCAGGCCACGCGTCAGCTCGATCTGCTGCGCAACGATCTGAGAGGCAAATCCGCCGAACTTTCCGAGTTCTACCCGTATCGCTACTTCGCTTCGGAAGGTTTCCTGCCCGGCTACAACTTCACGCGCTTGCCGATTCGCGTCTTCCTGCCCAGCAACGACACCTCCGGCGAATTCATCTCGCGCCCGCGCTCCATCGCCCTGCGCGAGTTCGGCCCGCAGAACATCATCTATCACAACGGCCGCAAATACCGGGTCTGCCAACTGGTGGTTCAAGACGCAGAGTCGGCGCTGACCGAAGCCAAGCTCAGCATCAAATCGGGCTACTTCCTCACCGGCGACCAGAAGGATCTGGAAATCTGTCCCTTCTCCGGTCTCAATCTAAGCGATGCCGCCCACAAGGAACATCTGCACAATCTGATGGAAATGGCCGAGTCTCGTGCCGAGGAGATCGAGCGCATTACCTGCGAGGAAGAAGAGCGCCGTTCCCGTGGCTACAGCATTCGCACCTATTTTTCGGTGGACGGTGGCCATCTGGAACGGGTCCACAAGGCTGTGGCGCGATCCAGCGAAAGCGTCCTGCTCAACCTGCGCTACATTCCGGCGGCGCGCCTGGTACACGTCAACCGGCAATGGCGTGCTCGCCAGGATGAAGGCTTCCCTATCGGCCTGATCTCCGGGGACTGGCGCAGCGCCATGCCGGGAGCGGACAGTAATCTCCGGGAAGAATTCCGGCTGGTGAAGTTGTGGACCTCCAATCTGGCCGATGCCCTCTATATCGAGCCGATCCAGCCACTGGGGCTGAAGCCGGACGGCGTCATCACCCTGCAACACGCCCTCAAACGGGCCATCGAAGGCGTTTTCCAGATCGAACCCAACGAAATCGGCGTCGTGGCCGTGGGCGATCCCGAAGCCCCCAACATCCTGATCTTTGAGGCGGCTGAAGGCAGCCTGGGCATCCTTTCGCAGTTTGTGGAAGACGTGACCGTCTTTCACAAGGTAGTTGAAGAAGCGCAGGCCATTTGCCGTTTCGACGACCCCGATTACAAAGGCCCGGCGAGTTACGACGACCTGCTCAGCTACTATAACCAGCGCGACCACAAGATCATTGACCGCCACCTGATTCAGAACGCCCTGGAAAAGCTGCGCATCTGCACCATCGAGATTCAGACCAACGCCGGTTACGCCAGCTACGAAGAACAGCATCAGGCGCTGTTGCGCGACCTCGATCCCAATTCCTCCACCGAGCGCAGGTTCATTGACCATCTCTACCAGAATGGCCTTCGACTGCCCGATGCGGCGCAGAAGCGGGTGGATGGCCTCTACGTCCAGCCGGATTTCTACTACGAGCCGCGCATCTGGGTATTCTGCGACGGCACCCCGCACGACGAACCGGCGATGCAGGAAAGCGATGAAGCCAAGCGCCAGGCCATCATGGCCAAGGGCGATGAAGTCTGGGTCTACGGCTATCGGGACAACCTCGCAGAGAAGGTCGCAGCGCGCCCAGATATCTTCAGGAAGGTGAAATGAGCATCGCCCTGCAACCCGGAAAACTCGTCTCCCTGCGCGGGCGCGACTGGATCGTGCTGCCCTCAGAGGACCCGGATCTGTTGGTCGTCAAGCCGCTGGGCGGTTCCGATGACGAGATCGCCGGCATCTTCCTGCCACTGGAAATGGCAGGCGACCGGCCGGTCGATGCCCGCTTCCAGGAGCCGAGCGCCGCTGACCTGGGCGACATCAGCACCGCCCGTCTGCTCTACGACTCCGCCCGCCTCGCCTTTCGCAACGGCGCCGGCCCCTTCCGCAGCCTGGCCAAGCTCTCTTTCCGCCCGCGCTCCTACCAGATGGTGCCGCTGATCATGGCCCTGCGGCAGGACTTGCCACGCCTGCTCATCGCCGACGACGTCGGCGTCGGCAAGACCGTTGAAGCCCTGCTGATCGTCAAGGAACTGCTGGAACGTCGCAAGATCAAGCGTTTTGCCGTCGTCTGCCTGCCCCACCTGTGCGAACAATGGCAATCGGAAATCCGCGACAAGCTGGATATCGAGGCGGTCGTCATCCGCTCCAACACCCAGGCCCGGCTCGACCGGCAGATCCAGGGCGATACCAGCGTTTACGACTACTACCCCTACCAGGTCATCAGCATCGACTTCATCAAGTCCGACGTGCGGCGCGATGTGTTCATCGAGCAATGCCCGGAACTGGTCATCGTTGATGAGGCCCACACCTGCGCCCGCCCCAGCGGTGCTTCCAATACCCAGCAACAGCGCTATCACCTGGTCAGTCGCCTCGCCGCCAAAGCCGGGCAACAACTGATCCTGCTCACCGCTACGCCCCACAGCGGCAAACCCGAAGAGTTCCAGTCCCTGCTGGGCCTGCTCAAGCCGCATTTCGAGACGCTCGACCTGCCCAACTCCAGCCAGGGACAGCGCCGGGAGCTGGCCACCCATTTCGTCCAGCGCAAGCGCGGCGATGTCGAAAAATGGCTGGGCGAGGACACGCCTTTCCCGAAACGCGATGCCTTCGAATGGGCCTATGACCTGGCGGCAGGCTATGCCGATTTTTTCGAGCAGATCCTCGATTTCGCCCGCAAGCTCATCGCCTCCGGCAACGGCCGCGACGGCAAGCATCGCGTCCAGTACTGGACGGCTCTTGCCCTGTTGCGTGGCGTCATGTCCAGCCCTGCCGCCGGCGTGGAAATGCTCAATGCGCGGTTGGCAAGCGGTGAGCCACAAGCCAGTCGCGCAAGAGGGGAAGCGGAGCTGCTCGCCGCTGACTCTGGACTGCTCGCCGAAGACAACCCTGTCGGCGATAGCGAATGCGGCTTTGATGCCGACAACACGCCCACCCAGGTTGTCGAGCGCAACGACTGGAGCGCCTATCAGAAGAGCCAACTGCGGGCTTTTGCCGACCAACTCGGCAAGCTGGCCAACCTCAAGGACGACCAGAAGCTCGCCGCTGCCGAACGGATCATTGAAGACTGGGTGAAGCAGGGATTCCATCCCGTCGTCTTCTGCCGCTACATCGCCAGCGCAAATTACGTTGGTACGCAACTGGCGCCCATGCTCAAGAAGAAATTTCCCAAACTCGACCTGCAAGTCATCACCAGTGAGTTACCGGACGAGTTGCGCAAGCAACGCATTGAGGAAATCGACATTACCCACCCGCGAGTGCTGGTGGCCACCGACTGCCTGTCCGAAGGCATCAACCTGCAAGACCGCTTCACCGCCGTTCTGCACTATGACCTGCCGTGGAACCCCAACCGCCTCGAACAGCGCGAAGGCCGCGTGGACCGCTACGGTCAGAACGCTCCCGAAGTCAAAGCCTGTCTGCTCTACGGCACTGACAATCCGATAGATGGCATCGTTCTCGAGGTGTTGCTGCGCAAGGTCCGCGAAATCAAACGCGCCACCGGCATCAACGTGCCCTTCCCGGAAGACTCGCAAAGCATCATCGACACCATTACCCAGGCACTGCTGCTCAATCCGAATCGCCAGATCGAAAAGAAGCGCGTTGGCAAGCAACAGATCGAGTTCGATTTTGGCGACTTCGACGAAGCCACCAGTGCCAAGGCCAACATCACGCGCAAGGTCGATGAAGCCGCCGCACGTGAGAAAGCCTCCCGCAGCATCTTCGCCCAACACGCGATCAAGGCCCACGAGATCGAAGCCGACCTGCGCGAGGTGGACGAAGCCATTGGCGACCCGCAAGCCGTGGAATCCTTCGTGACCACCACTCTGAACAACCTGCTCGGCGTGCAGGTCATCCGCAACAGCAAGGATGATCGAAAATACGCCATTACTCCCGGCAACCTGCCACCACAACTGCGCGACCTGCTCCCTGCCCGCGATTCGATCAGGATCAGCTTCCAGTCGCCCACCCCCGAAGGTCATCACTACCTGGGCCGCAACCACCGTTTCGTCGAACAGCTCTGCCAGCTCGTGATGGCCAACACCCTGGCACTCGTGGACAAGCGCGCCGCTCGTGCGGCCGTCATCCGCACCTGCCAGGTCGCCATCAAGACGACGCTGATGCTTTTTCGCTGTCGCAACGTCATCGAACAGTCGCGCGCCAATCACCGGATCGTCGCCGAGGAAATGCTCCTCTGGGGCTGGCGTGGCACGCCACAACAGAAGGAGTTTCTCGACCGCGCTCAAGCCAAGGCCCTGTTGGCCGAAGCGCGCGCCACTTCCGACATCAGCCCGCAGGCGCGCGCGAGCTTCCTCGAAAACGAGATCAAGCTCCTCGATGTCCTCAAGGCCGAATTCGCCAGCGTCGCGGAGCGGCAATCCCGGCGCCTGGTCGAAGCCCACGAACGCTTCAGTGCCCTCATGGATGGCAAGCACTTTCAGGTCGTCTACCCCGTGCTGCCCATGGACCTCCTTGGCATCTACATCCTGCTACCGGAATAGAAGGCCCATTGATGACCACTATGACCACCACACCCGAACAGATCGATTTCTGGCGGCAACTGCCTTCCGAAACCCAGCGACTGGAGTTCAAGGAAGCCAAGGGCCAGTACGACTTTCGCAAACTTCTCAAATATTGCGTCGCGCTTGCCAACGAAGGTGGCGGCTATCTTCTGCTCGGCATCGCCGACAAACCACCCCGTACCGTGGTGGGTACCCAGGCCTTTGCCGATACCATCGCGACGGTCGAGAAACTGTTTCAGGCCCTGGGCTTCCGGGTGGATATCGAAGAAGTTGCTCATCCAGACGGACGCGTGCTGGTTTTCCATATCCCATCCCGGCCACGCGGTACGGCCTATCACCTGGACGGTGCTTACCTGATGCGATCCGGTGAGGAGCTGGTGCCCATGAGTGAGGACCAGTTGCGCCGGATATTCTCGGAAGGCGAACCTGACTGGCTGGAGGAACACTCCAGGACAGATCTCGATGGCGAAGCGATGGTCGAATTATTGGATACGCAAGGCTTTTTTGAACTCCTCAAACAACCCTATCCGACCGATCGGTCAGGCGTAGTCGACCGCCTGAAACGTGAGCGTCTGGTCGATGAGACAATTAGCGGCTATGCCATTCGGCGCCTGGGGGCACTACTCCTGGCTAAACACCTGGTGGATTTTCCAGACCTGGAACGTAAGGCGCCGAGAGTCGTGGTTTACACCGGCAATTCCAAGCTCGAGACCCGACTCGACTACACCGCGCCCAAGGGCTACTCGGTCGGATTTCAGGATTTGATCAGCTTTGTCATGAGCCAGCTTCCCCAGAACGAGGTCGTCGAGAACGCCTTGCGCCAGGAGATGAAGCTGGTGCCTCACATCGTCATCCGCGAATTGGTCGCCAACGCCCTCATTCATCAGGACCTTGCCATGGCTGGCGCGTCGGTGATGATCGAGATCTTCAGCAACCGAGTGGAGATTTCGAACCCTGGCGAACCGATCGTCCCGGTCGAGCGCTTCATCGACGGGTATCAATCCCGCAACGAGCGCCTTGCCGACCTGATGCGGCGAATGAACATCTGCGAGGAGAAAAGCAGCGGCATCGACAAGGTGGTCCATGCTGCCGAGATGTACCAGTTACCCGCCCCGGACTTTCGCGCCGGGCACCGGAGAACCGTGGTTACGCTCTATGGCCCTCGACCGTTCGAGGATATGGACCGAGAGGATCGAGTCCGTGCCTGCTACCAGCACTGCGCCCTGAAATGGGTGATGTCGGAGCGGATGACCAACCAATCTCTGCGCGAGCGTTTCGGCCTGCCGGAAAGCAAGAGCGCCATCGTCTCCCAGGTGATTTCAGCTACTTTGGAGACGGGACAGATCAAGCCGGATGAACGCGTAGGCGCCTCGCGCAAGTTCGCCCGCTATCTTCCGTTCTGGGCGTGAGCTTATTAAAGCGATGCCCCTCCGGACCATGAGCTTTAGCGAGAAACTTTCTTGAAAACAACATCTTGTTTATTTAAGCGACTGCCCTCGCCGGCCGTTGTTCGAACCTGTCTCACGGCAAGCGATCGAGCATGATCTACCCCAGCATCCGCATCGAAGGCGCCATCCTCTCGCCGGACATCCTTGGCCGCCTCGAAGACGCTCACGGCCAGCGTCCCGCCGACTTCGGCCTGCACGGTGGCGGCAAGGTCAAGGACGAAATCGCTCGTGCCTGGGCCGACGCCCAGGATTACTGGCGCATCTTTCAGCGCAAGCTCGACACCCTGCGACCAGAGACTCCGGCCACCACCGAAACCCGCAACCTCTGGGTCATCCCCTTGCTTGGCCTCTTCGGCTACCAGATCGAATTCCAGGCCAAGGGCGTCGAACTCAACGGCAAGACCTACCCCATCTCGCACCGCGCCACCCATCGCGGCCGCACTCCGATCCACATCATCGGCTACCGCGAAGCCGCCGGGCTGGACCGCAAGCCGGAGCGCGCCCCGCCCCGGCCAACATTCGGCGCCCCGCGCATGTCCGCACACGCACTGGTGCAGGAATACCTCAACCTGCACGACGAGCTGTACGGCCTGGTCACCAACGGCCGCATCCTGCGCCTGCTGCGCGACAGTTCCCGGCTCATCAAACTGAGCTACCTGGAATTCGACCTCGACCGCATCTTCAGCGACGGCCTGTTTGCCGACTTCGCGGTGCTCTACCGCCTGCTGCACGTCACTCGCCTGCCAGCCAATCCTGAAGCCGCGGCGGAAAGCCTGATCGAGCGCTATCACCAGGATTCCCTCGATTCCGGCGCGCGCATCCGCGAAGGCCTCGCCAAGGCAGTGGAACAGGCCATTCGCGACTTCGCCAACGGTTTTCTCGCCCATCCGGCCAATGATGCATTGCGTCAGTCCATCAGCGAAGGCCGTCTGCCACCCGAAACCTACTACCAGCACCTGCTGCGCCTCATCTACCGGCTGCTTTTCCTGCTGGTGATCGAAGAGCGTGATCTCGTCTTCCCGCCCTCGGCCACCACCCGCCAACGCGAGATCTACCGGCGCTACTACAGCCTGGATCGCCTGCGCCGCCTTTCTGAAAAACGCCATCTCGCCGACAAACGCCATCACGACCTCTGGCTGGCGATGCTTGCCAACTTTCGCCTCTTCGAAGCGCACGGACCAGGTCAGACCCTGGGGCTTGAACCTCTGGCCGGCGACCTCTTCAACCCGGCAGCCATTGGTCCGCTTGCCGGTTGCACGCTGGGCAATGACGTCCTGCTCGGCTGCCTGCGTGCCCTGGGCCTCTATCAACATCCGGAGAAGGGGCAAATGCGCGGCCAGACCATCCGCGTCAACTACGCAGCCCTCAACGTCGAAGAATTCGGCTCAGTCTATGAAGGTCTGCTCGAATACCAACCGGTGTTCCTGAATCACTCTCTTCGTCCGCAGGGAGAGGGACTGCGGACGCGTGCCATGGAATTCACCTTCGCGCAGGGCGACCAGCGTGCTGCCACCGGTTCCCATTACACCCCGGACGACCTCGTTCAACCCCTCATCAAGCACTCGCTCGACTATCTGATCGCCGACCAACTCAAGGCCCCGGACCCCGCCAAAGCGCTGCTCGACCTGCGCGTCGCCGACATCGCCTGTGGCTCGGGGCACATCCTGCTCGCCGCCGCCCGTCGCATCGCCATCGAACTCGCCATTGTTCGCACCGGCGAGGAACAACCCTCGCCTTCGGCTTTCCGCAGCGCCCTCCGCGACGTCATCCGCCACTGCATCTACGGCGTCGACCTCAACCCGCTCGCTGTCGAACTCTGCAAGGTCGCCCTCTGGCTCGAAGCCCACAACCCCGGCGAACCGCTCAATTTCCTCGACCACCACATCAAGTGCGGCAACGCCATCGTCGGCTTTGCCAGGCGTGAGGAAGCCGAACGCGGCGTGCCTGACGAAGCCTTTACCACTCTGCGGGGCGACGACAAGGACACTGCCGCGCGACTCAGAAAGATCAACAAGCAAGAGCGCAAGGACCACGAGTCCGGCCAGTTGCCACTGTCGCCCAGACTACAAGAGAAGCTCGACCACCTCCCGAGCGGCTCGCGCGAATTCGCCACGCTGCCGGAACATACTCCCGATCAGGTCGAAGCCAAGAAGGCACGCTACCTTGCCTTCAGCCAGAGCGCCGATGCCCGGCTGCTGCGTGAGATCGTCGCCATCCCCATCGCTCAGTTCTACCTTCCGAAGGCGGCGGACAAGCTGCAGCGATTCATCACAGACGGCGCCTTCCGCCGCTACTGGAAGGGGGAGGTTCGACCGCCAGCCCAAGCCACCGCCGAAGCCTGGGCGATAGCGGAGCGCAAGCGGTTTTTCCACTGGTTCCTGGAGTTCCCGGAAATCATCGGGCGGGGTGGGTTTGACTGCATTCTCGGGAATCCGCCCTATCTCGGTGGTACACACTTGAGCGGAGCCTATGGCCACTCATTCTGTAACTATGTGAAGTGGGAGTACGCGCCGGCTGGGCTTTCCGATCTGGTGGCCTATTTTGTCCGTAGGATCTACAACCTGCTGCGCCCCGGTGGTTTCACCGCCTTTATCACTACCAACTCCATTAGGGACGGCGACATCCGCAAGGACAGCTTGGAACAGGTGTTGACGCGGGGCGGCACGATCAACATGGCGGTACGCGGCATCAAGTGGCCGGGGAGAGCCAACCTGGTTGTCTCGCTCGTGGCACTGCACAGGGGCGCGTGGCATGGCAAGAGGTTTCTGGACGGTAAGTACGTGCCAGTCATCAGTGCCTACTTCGAGGATAGTGAGGATGCGGTTGATCACTGTCCATTGATTGAGAATAGAGACAGCGTTTACGAGGGCTGCAAGTTCCTCGGCGACGGGTTTCTTCTCAGTCACGAGGAAGCGGCTGCGCTTCATGCTTGCAACTCGATAAACGCCCAAGTCATTTTCCCTCTCATCAATGGACATGAGTTGAACAACGTTCCCGACCAGAAACCGCGCCGAAGTATCATCAACTTCTTCGATTGGTCAATGGACAAGGCCAAGACCTATAGCGAGGCATTTGCCATCATTGAAAGAAAGGTCAAGCCCGTTCGTCAACGTCAAAACGACGAAGGTGGCAAGCTACTGTGGTGGCGCTTGTTTCGTCCGAGAATGGAGTTGTACTCAAAAATCGTAAACGCCCCACGATGCTTCGCTGCGGCCATCACCACCAAGCACCTCAACTTCTCGGCCGTTCCTACGGACTATGTTTTCGCTAACACAATAGATGTCTTCACCACCGATCGCTGGGACCTCTACGCCGTCGTCCAATCCACCCTGCACGAAGTCTGGGCGCGCAAATACAGCGGCGCGCTGAAGCAAGACCTGCGCTACTCGCCGTCGAAGTGCTTCGATACCTTCCCCTTTCCCGAAGGCCTCTGGCAAAACCCCAACCCGGCCTTGGCCGATTTCGGTGCCGACTACCACGAACACCGGCGCGCCCTGATGCTCCGGCTCTGGCTCGGCCTCACTGACCTCTACAACCTGTTCCACTCCCGCGACCTCACCCCCGCCAAGGTCGCCAAGGTCAGCAAGAAATCCACTGAAGAAGCTGAAACCGGCTACCAAGGCATCCTCGAACTACGCCGCCTCCACCGCCAACTCGACATCGCCATCCGCGACGCCTACGGCTGGAGCACCCTCGACCTCGGCCACGACTTCCATGAAGTCGAAACCCTCGCCGAAAACGACCGCGTTCGCTATACCATCAGCCCCGCCGCCCGCAAGGAAGTCCTCAAACGCCTCCTCGCCGAAAACCATCGCCGCGCCGCGATCGAAACCAGCGCTGCGACGCTGCAGGTCGCGGCCAAAAAGAGTCAGCGCAGGAAAGCAAGTACGGCTGTTGCGCAACACGATTTCTTCGATCCTGCTCCTGTGGATCCGGCAAAGTCGGCCCCCCTCGCCAAGCCGGACCAGATCGCGCTTTCCCGGATTGCCGATCGTGCCTGGGAAAGACCAGGAACGGATCAGAGCAACGAGGAAGCCGTGATCCTGGCGGCGATTCTCAAAGCACTTGCCGCCCCGACGCCCAAGCGAGAGATACGGCTGGCGGCCTTGCTTGCCATGCGACCCAGACTGCTCATTCCTTCGCTATCGGCCAGTGAAGCCATCCAGTGGCAGCGCCTGATCGGTGCCGAAGCCGAGCCATTGGCCCCTGGCGTCACCGCATTGCAGCCTCCGACAGACCATGCCTGGGGTCATGCGGTCCGACGCTTCCTTGCGCTGGAGCGCATGATTGAAGAACCCGCCGCCGAGACGTGGGCGCCAGGGAAGGGCCTGGATGCCTACCACACCGAAGGATGGCCCGAAGGACGGGTCGGCATGGTGTTGCGCGTCTTGAGCCAGCGTAGCCCGGCGATAGTGGACGAAACCTTGCCTGAGGGACTGCGGGAGTGGGTCAATGTCGTGGCAGCCTGATCTGTTGCCGCCCTCGGGATTGGCAGTCAAACCCGAGCCGGGCCGCAGGGAGCCACGATTGTGGGTTCGCCGGCTGGTGATATGGGGCGCGCCCGGGACGATCATTCGTGAAATCGTCCTGCGGCCGGGCCTCAATATCCTCTGGTCACCCGACCCCGCTGATGGCGGAGAAAACGCTGAAACCGAAAGCGCTTTCGGGCATGGTAGCGGCAAGACCCTGTTCTGTCGCCTGCTTCGTTACGTATTGGGCGAGGATCGTTTCTCCGCGGACGATCAGCGCTTTCGTATTGCCAAGGCTTTTCCCGAGGGCCTGGTCGGTGCAGAAGTCATGATCGACGGCACGCAATGGGCGGTGCTGCGGCCTGTCGGGACCGATCGCCAGCACTACGCGGTGTCCGGCGTTGATCTGGAACAATTGCTCGCGGGTGAGTATCCCGCCACGGGAATCGAGCCTCTTCTGCAAGCACTGGAAAGCCGGCTTCTCTCCGCTGATGTGGTGACGTCAATGCCGCTTGAACGTCTGTTACAAGCCTGGCTGCTGGCGCTTGCCTGGCTGTCTCGGGATCAGGAGTGTCGTTTCGACAAGGTGCTCGATTGGCGGTCTGCCGACTCGGACTCCGACTCCCCCGCGCGCGGATTGTCAGCGACCAAACTCCTGGACGCCTTGCGTGCCCTGATCGGCGCCATCACCCCCGACGAATGCCGGTTGCGCGCCGAGATTGGCGAGATAGAGAATCGCCACAAGGAAATTGCACAGGAGGCCGCCCAGCAGGCCTGGGAGGCGGATCGGCGCCGCAAAAGCCTGATTGAAGAACTCGGCCTGACTACGAACGATTTACCGCCCGGCCGTCTCGCCGTGCAACCGTTGCAACAGGCCGCCAGAGCAAACCTGGCACGATTGGCGACCGTCTCGCCGGATGTCGATGTGACGGACTTGGCGGCACTGCGCTCGCAAACCGACGCGGCAAGAGAACGGGTCGAAAATCTGAAGCAGTCCTTGGCCAAAATCAATGGACGCATCCCGGAATTGGAGGAAATGATCCGGCGAATGAGCGGTGAACTTCCCGGCATTTCGGTCGAGATCGACAACGGAGAAACACCCCTCTGCCCGATCTGCGACGTGCCGATCAGCCGGGCGCTTGCCGAGGGCTGTGAGCTATCCCACAAGCTGCCTGATCTGGAGGCTGCCAGGCGACGCCAGGAACAGATCAAGCAGGAATTACAGCAGCAAGAATCCCGTCTCCGAGCCGATCGAGAGAGGCGGGATCAGATCCAGCAGGAACTGCTTCCCGCCCAATCAGATGCAGAGGCATCACGTCGGCGCGTAGTTGAGGTGGAAGCCATCCGGGATGCGCGCTCCGATGCCTGGTTTAAAACCAGACGATTGATCGACGATGCAAACCGCCTGGAAGAATCTCTGCTGGCTCAGGAGCAAAGACACCGCAGAGCCGAGGAACTAGCTGGTGAACTCGATCAAAAGCGGGCAACGACGGCAGCCTTTCGAGAAGCGCAGGCCAGCGTCTTTTGCCGGCTCTCTCGATTCTTCGGGGCCATTATCCACGAGATGGCCGGCCCCAACGCCGGCGGCAAGGTCGCTCTCGACGGGAACGGGCTGAAGCTGTCGGTCGAATTGGGCGGCGAACGCTCCACGGCCGCCATCGACTCCCTGAAAGTCATCGCCTTCGACCTGGCGGTGATGTGCATGAGCATTGAAGGCGGTCTCCCCTTGCCGGCCTTCCTGGTGCACGACAGCCCACGGGAGGCTGACCTTGGCCTCAGCGTCTACCACCGGCTGTTCCATCTGGTGCGCCATCTCGAACCGAAGGAAGGTCAGCCGCTATTCCAGTACATCGTGACCACCACTACACGCCCTCCGAATGAGTTGTCGGACAAGCCGTGGTTACGCGAAACGCTGGGGGGTTCTGCAGAGGCACGTCTTCTGAAGCGTGATCTATGAACGCTAACCACCTTGAGAGTTTGGCAAGAATCCTAGTCAGCGAAGTAATGCGCAATGCCTACGGATGGAGCGCTTTTGGCTTCGACCATGACTGTCATGAAGTTGAAATCCTCACCGCAAATCATCGGTGGTCCGCCGATCAGGCCATTATCGATATGGTCAAGAACAAAACTGTACTCGGCCGCAAACTCCAAGTCGGCCACGCCAACGGACACTTTTGGTATGAAGCCTCAAATGCAAGGATCTTCATTATGATGGCCATTTGTATGGGGACCGCCGATGGCTCTTGATCACCAAGCAATCTCCAGAAAACTCCGGCACGCGAGAGAGCTTCAGTCGCTGGATATAGAAACGGTAAGCAGGGCGACCGGCATCTCTGCGGATCGCGTCAAATCAGTCGAGATGGGAAATTCGAAGCCAACTGGCGACGAAGTCTTGATTCTTGCCAACTTCTACAGACACGATTTCCGGGATTTTCTGGACAACACACGTCCGGCGCCATTCGAGCAAACCGATATTCTCTACAGGCGTCATGGTGAGGCCTTTACCCCAGCCGATCGTCGGGCGATACAAGAGTTTATCTTCCTATGCGAAATCGAATTCACCCTTGAAACCCAATTGGCCATCCCCAAGCTCGCTTTCTCCTTTGCACCTCAAGGAACAAATTACAAATCTCATGGCAAGGCAGCCGCCAAAGCGCTACGATCAGTGCTTGGGTTTGCACCTAACGCTATTCCTCTCGACGTATTTGATGAGTTCCGACGCTTGGGTTTTCACGTTTTTCGACGTCGGCTCGCGAACTCGGACATTTCTGGCTTGTATATAGAGCACCCCATTGCTGGACATTGCCTCTTGGTGAACTATGACGAGGATGTTTATCGGCAGCGGTTTTCCGCTAGCCATGAGGCTGCTCATGCGATCTTCGACTCTTCAGAAGCCGTCATGGTCACCTATTGTAAGGGAGCCTCCAGGTATGACGCACACGACCTACGTGAAATACGAGCTAACTGCTTCGCTTCTTGTTTCCTGATGCCCCCAGACCAATTGCCGCGTCTGGATCGTTGGACGCTGGACGAAGCGATAGTTCAAGCCAAGCGGATGCGAGTTAGTACTACCGCACTTTCCATTGCCTTGCGCCAAGCCAGCCTGGTCGACGAATCTACAGCGATATTAATTCGATCCGTCAGTGTACCCACCGCTGAAAAGACAGATCCAGAGGCCCCTGCCAATCTGAACGAGAAACAACGAGCGCGCCGTATGATATTGCTGGAGTGCGGCCTGTCTGATTATTACGTGGGGTTGTGTTTCGAAGCATATTACCAAGAGCTTATTTCCGTTGGTCGGCTGGGTGAGGCACTGCTGACCGACCATGCGGGTACCCAAGAAATATCTGTGTTGTTCGGTCGATCGATACAATATGCCACTTGATCCCACCAATTTCGCCAGCGTGGCAGTCACCGACACCTGTTCTGTCTGGAACTTGCTGTCATCGCGGAAGCTGTATCAGGCAAGCATCAGCGCCAAGCGCCATTTCTGCATCACACCGATGGTTCTTTATGAGTGCTTGTTCAAACCACGCACGTCCATGACACCGGAAAAGGAGGAACTGATTGGTCGTCTGGAAAAAACTCGACGCGAGGGTGGCTTCCGTCTGCAGGAATGCGACCTTGAAGATCTGGCTCTATTGGCTCGACAGGTCCCGAAAGGACTTGGCAGCGGAGAGATGTCTTGTATGGCTGCAGCCTATCGAATCCGCAGCATTTCCTTCATGACCGATGAGAAAAAAGCGCGTAGGTTCGCCGCACAACAGCTTGGCTTGAATGTTGAAACTACGCCTAAGCTGTATGCCTGGCTCCACTATCACCGCCACCTAGGGGATGTGGATCATGGGGACGTGATTCGCGAACATGAGCGTTACGAGGCACGACCGCTGACTGCTTTTTTTAATGATGCCTTCAATGAAGCCACGCGATGGCGTCTTATGGATCGATGAATGCTCATAAACCTTTACTAGGATTGCATAGACTGCAAAGGACGTGAGCACCTTGCTTTTCAGCCCTACGAGGATTGGTCCAGATTGCCACTTCGCATCCTTGGCAGCAGGCGGCGCGATGTACGGCGAAGCCGTTCTTCGCGCTTCGTTCCATGCCGGCTGGCCGACCTTGGGAGGCGTGCCGGGTCGATTGACTCCGCAACGGTGCGGCAGCCCGGTGGACAATTGCAGATCAAGTAAATCGCCGCAAACCATGACCTCCCAAGCATGACAACCCTCATCCCTCCCGACTACACCGCATGGCTTGCGGAGTTGGAGGCCGCCATCCGTACAGCGAGACTCAAGGCCGGCCTCGCCGTTAACCGGGAACTGGTCCTGCTCTATTGGCGCATCGGCAAGGAGATTCTCGAACGACAATCCGCCCAAGGCTGGGGGGCGAAGGTCATCGACCAACTGGCCCGCGACCTCCGTGCCGAGTTCCCCGACATGCGCGGGCTTTCCTCGCGCAACATGAAGTACATGCGGGCGTTCGCCGGGGCCTGGCCGGAAGAAGGATTTGTGCAGCAAGCTGCTGCACAAATGCCGTGGTTTCACAACTCCATCCTTCTCGACCAGGTCAAAGACCGGTCGACCCGCGAGTGGTACATCCGGAAGAGTATCGAAAACGGCTGGAGCCGATCGGTGCTCGAACTCCAGATCGAGACGGCCGCTCACCGGCGCGTGGGTGCGGCGCAAACCAACTTCGATCGTGGGCTACCGTCGCCACAGTCCGACCTGGCGCGCGACATCCTCAAGGATCCGTACACCTTCGATTTCCTCGAGATCACGGATGCCTCAAATGAACACACCATCGAAAAGGCACTCGTGCTGCGCCTGAGAGACTTCCTGATCGAGCTCGGCGTCGGTTTTGCGTTTGTGGGGAGTCAGTATCGCCTTGAGGTGGATGGCGACGAGTTCTTCATGGATTTGCTCTTCTACCACACGCGCCTGCACTGCTACGTGGTGATCGAACTCAAGAATACCGCCTTCCGGCCCGAGTACGTCGGCAAGCTCAATTTTTACCTCGCCGCCGTCGATGACCTGGTGCGCAACCAGACCGTCGATGCGCCAACGATCGGCCTCGTGCTCTGCAAGAGCAAGAAGGGAACGGTTGTCGAGTATGCGCTCCAAGACATCAATACGCCGATGGGCGTATCCACCTACCGCACCGCCCTGCCTGATGCCATGGCGGGCGTCCTGCCGAGTATCGAGGCGCTGACTGAGGAACTTCGAGCGCTTCAGAACGACGACCAGGATGATCTCGAACCGGATTGCTGAAGCATAGCGCGCTCCGCGGTGGATATGCCTTCCGCCTGCGACCGAAAATACCCGGAAGCACTGGTCACGCCCAAGCCCAAGCCCAAGCCCAAGCCCAAGCGCGGCCAGAGTGTTGCCGATAAATGTCGACTATTTTTACAGTCCGCCCTTCCGTTCCCCATAAACCAGAACCAAGCCATTGATTTTATGCGAACCGGGTAATACGGCGTGTTTCTTGCTTTCGACTTTTCGGGGGATCGTGAAAGCACGCGCGACGCCGATCGTGGTTGGCTGTCGGCCGGCCACGTCGACGGGCAGGATTGCCAATCGGATAGCCTGAGTCGGCTGCAGACCAACTTCTCCTGATGGCACCAAACTAGACTTTAGCTAAACATAACTCCAAGATCAAGAACTTTAGCGGCTAAATTTCTGAAAAAGCCGCACCACCGGATGGCGACGGGCACTGTGCACAACCAAATCTTTTTCACGAACATCCTTCGCTTGCTCGATGAGCGCGGCATGACGAAGAACGAACTGGCTGCCAAGGCCGACATCTCCGTCTCTTTCCTGTCCGACCTGACCAATGGTAAGGCGAACCCTTCATTGAAGATCATGGAAGCCATTGCGGAAGCTCTGGAAACGCCGCTGCCGACCCTCCTGGAATCGACCGACCTTGACCGCGAGAGCCTGGATGCCCTGGCGGGTGGAAACGCCCCGCGAAGCCTGCCAGAAGGGGTTGTGCGGGTGTCGGCAGTCCTGCCGGAACATCAGGCATTCATCGTCAAGAAGTGGGACGAAGCGGCACGGAACAAGCTGCGCAGCAAACCGTCCTGACGCCAATTGAGGGCCTTTAGCCGCCCTCCCTACCCTCCTCGCTCTCCTCCCCCGCAAAGGCGCATCCTGCGCCTATAGCGCCCAGTTCTGGATTGCCCAGTCCACGCCTGACGAGCGCCACAGCTTGTCACCAAGGGCCACGTCTCCAACGCCAGTACACGCTATCCGCTCCATCGACGTAGTCTGGTACTTGCGCTCGCTCGCCTTCTAGTTCACCATAATCGTTGGCTTGCACAATTCTGTAATTCGTTATATCGTATCTCGCAGGTCGAGGGTTGACATTCAACCGAAGCAAACCGGGATCGATACATGGCAGAAATCGAAGAATCCGTTTCCTCCCTCAAGGAACGGGCGAAGAGGAAGCTGGAGCGTGATCTGGGGCCGCTCATCATGGACGCCCTGGCCGACCCCAGGACCGTCGAGATGATGCTCAATGCCGACGGCAGGCTGTGGCAGGAACGGCTGGGCGAGAAGATGCACTGCATTGGCAGCATTCCCTTTGCCCGCGCCGAAGCGATCATCAAGACGGTGGCCGGCTATCACAGCAAGGAAGTGACGCGGCACAAACCGATTCTCGAAGGCGAGCTGCCGATTGATGGCTCGCGCTTCGCCGGCCAGCTTCCGCCGGTCGTCCCCGCGCCGACTTTCGCCATCCGCAAGAAGGCCGTGGCCATCTTCACGCTCGAACAGTACGTCGCGGCCGGGATCATGACCGCCGCGCAGCAGGCGACCCTGACGGCCGCCATCAAGGCGCACCGGAACATTCTGGTGATCGGTGGCACCGGTTCCGGCAAGACCACGCTGGTCAACGCGATCATCAATGCCATGGTCGAGTTCGATCCGGCCGAGCGCGTTTTCATCATCGAGGACACCGGCGAAATCCAGTGTGCCGCCGAGAACTTCGTGCAGTACCACACCTCGCTCGAAGTCACGATGACCATGCTTCTCAAGACCACCCTGCGCATGCGGCCCGACCGAATCCTGGTCGGTGAAGTCCGTGGCCCCGAAGCACTGGACCTGCTGATGGCCTGGAACACCGGCCACGAAGGCGGTGCCGCCACCCTCCATGCCAACAACGCCAGGTCGGGGCTGGACCGCCTTGCCATGCTCATCAGCATGCACCCCGAATCACCGCGGCCGATTGAACCGCTGATCGGCGAAGCGGTGCAGGTGGTCGTCCATATCGCCCGCACCCCCGAAGGCCGCTGCGTTCAGGAGATCCTGGAAGTTTCCGGCTACGCCGACGGCGCTTACCTCACTCGCATTCTGTAATTCTGTAAAGGAGCCAGACCCATGCCATCGCCCGCCCTGCCCTACCCACTCGACCGCTCGACCGTGTTCTATTGCGGACTGGTGGTCCTGCTGTTGGTGCTCTTGCTGGCCCCGCAACATGTCTTCGCAGCGGAAGGCACCGGCGGGTCGCTGCCCTATGAAAGCTGGCTGACCAACCTCCGCAATTCGGTCACCGGCCCGGTCGCGTTCGCACTGGCGATGATCGGCATCGTCGTGGCGGGCGGCGTGCTGATCTTCGGTGGCGATCTGAACGGCTTCTTCCGCACCTTGATCTTCGTCGTTCTCGTCATGGCCCTGCTGGTTGGCGCGCAAAACATGATGAGCAGCTTCTTCGGCCGTGGCGCGGAGATCGCTGCACTGGGTGAAGGCGCGTTCGACCCGGTCAGGCTCTCTGGCGGGGTCGCTACAGAAAGGCTCGCCTGAGCATGGCGCTGCGCAAGATCCCGATTCGGCGGGCCGGCAATCGGGACAACCTGTTCATGGGCGGCGATCGTGAACTGGTCATGTTCTCGGGTCTGCTGGCCTTCGCGCTGGTTTTCAGCGCACAGGAGCTGAGGGCCACGGTCGTCGGCCTGCTGCTGTGGTTCGGCGCACTTTATGCGCTGCGGATCATGGCCAAGGCAGACCCCCGGATGCGCCACGTGTACCTGCGGCACCGTCGCTACAAGCCGTATTACCCGGCGCGCAGCACGCCGTTCCGGGACAACCCGGCCAGCCAGGGGAAGCAGTACCAATGATCTCCGGAATTGCCTTCGCTATTGCCACTCTCGGCGCCCTGCTGCTGCTCGTCCTCTACGCCCGCATCCGTGCGGTCGACGAGGAACTGAAGCTCAAAAAGCACCGCTCCCGGGATGCCGGGCTGGCCGATCTGCTCAACTACGCCGCGCTGGTCGATGATGGCGTGATGGTCGGCAAGAACGGCGCCTTCATGGCCGCCTGGCTGTACAAGGGCGCCGACAACGCCAGCAGTACCGACGAGCAACGCGAGGCCGTTTCGTTGCGCATCAACCAGGCGCTCTCCGGCCTCGGCAATGGCTGGATGGTGCACGTCGATGCAGCACGGCTGCCCGCACCCAACTATCTCGATCGTGGCACCTCCCATTTTCCCGACGGGGTGTCGGCGGCGATCGACGAGGAGCGGCGGCAACTGTTCGAGGGTCTAGGCACGATGTACGAAGGCTACTACGTGCTAACGCTGACCTACTTCCCGGCGCTGCTCGCGCAGCGCAAGTTCATCGAGCTGATGTTCGACGATGACGCCAAGGCACCCGACCACAAGGCCCACACCCACGGCTTGATCGAGTTCTTCAAGCGCGAGTGCGTCAGCATCGAGTCGCGCCTGTCGTCGTCGGTGGACCTGCAGCGGCTACGCGGCCACCAGGTGGTCAACGAGGACGGTTCGGCAGTCACGCACGATGACTTCCTGCGCTGGCTGCAGTTCTGCGTCACTGGCATGAATCATCCGGTGCAGTTGCCGAGCAACCCGATGTACCTGGACGCGCTCATCGGTGGGCAGGAGCTGTGGACCGGCGTCGTGCCGAAGATCGGCCGCAAGTTTATCCAGGTGGTCACCATCGAAGGCTTCCCCCTGGAATCGACGCCGGGCATGCTGACCGCCCTCGGCGAGCTGGCCTGCGAATATCGCTGGTCGTCGCGTTTCATCTTCATGGATACGCACGAGGCGGTAAGACACCTCGACAAGTTTCGCAAGAAATGGCGGCAGAAGATTCGCGGCTTCTTCGACCAGGTCTTCAACACCCACCTCGGGCCGATCGATCAGGACGCGCTGTCGATGGTCGCCGATGCCGAATCGGCGATTGCCGAAGTGAATAGCGGCCTGGTCGCGCAAGGCTACTACACCAGCGTCGTCGTGCTCATGGACGAGGATCGCAGCCGCCTGGAAGCGTCTGCCCGCCAGGTGGAAAAGGCCGTCAACCGCCTCGGCTTCGCTGCCCGCATCGAGACCATCAACACCATGGACGCCTACCTCGGCAGCCTGCCCGGCCACGGCGTGGAAAACGTCCGCCGGCCGCTGATCAACACCATGAACCTGGCCGATCTGCTGCCGACGAGCACCATCTGGACCGGCAGCAACGC